>OFTY01000041.1_pt1 | contig 173119 bp, 150 predicted proteins | sample 1775061 | NCBI WGS metagenome assembly OFTY01 (sample SAMN08195773, study PRJEB24354) | sludge metagenome | isolation source: sludge from phenol fed wastewater aerobic bioreactor B | place: India: Nagpur | collected 2016-09-16 | reverse complement strand
CGGGCCGCCGGGGCGGGCGCGGGCCGCTCCACGGCCACCAGCGGGGTGGGGGCCGGCGCTTCGTAGCCGCGCGGCAGTTGAGAGGTCTTGGGGTAGCCGGCGGCGTCGAGGTACTGGCCCCATTCCACGTCCGAGTAGCCCTTGAGCTGCTGGCTGCCCACGGTCAGCAAAGGCAGGCTGGCGTCGCCGGCGAGGCGTTGCAGGGCCTGCACGTCTTCGTTGCTCTTGACCGTGCGCTCGGTGAACGGAATGCCGCGGCCCCGCAGGTAGGCACGGCCGCTGTCGCAGGGGCCGCAGTTCTCACCGCTGTAGAGGGTGACGGGGTAGCGGCTGGCGACTTGCTGCAGGGCAAAGGGCAGCGCCGATGCGCCGCCGCCCGCGGCGCCGGGTTTGGTCTCGGCCGAGGCGGGCGCCTTGGGTGGCGGCACGTCGGAGAAGGTCACCCGCCCGTCGGGCCCGACGATGCGGTAGACGGCCTGGGCCTGGGCGGCTGCCAGGCCCAGGCAAAACGGCAGGCCGAGCGTGAGCGCGCGCAGCGCGGTGAAGGCAGAACGGGCGTCGAGCAAGCGCATGAGGTGCAATCTCCCTTGGAACGATGAGCGCGGCAGGTGGCCGCGTGTCGCCCGTATTGTCACGCAGCCTGCAGCTCCTCGGCCATCCCCTGGTGGCGCAGCAGCGCGTCGAGGGTGGGCTCGCGGTCCCGGAAGGCTTTGAACGACTCCATCGCCGCGCGGCTGCCGCCGGCCTCCAGAATGGCCTGCCGGTAGCGCCGCCCGGTTTCCACGCTGTGGCTACCGTCGGCGCCCATGGTTTCCTCGAAGGCGGCGTAGGCGTCGGCACTGAGCACCTCGGCCCATTTGTAGCTGTAGTAGCCCGCTGCATAGCCGCCGGCGAAGATGTGGCCGAAGCTGTGCGCAATGCGCGCGAACGCGGGCATGGGCAGCACGGCCACTTCGGCGCGCACCTGCTCGGCCAGGGCCTGGATGTCGGCGGCGGGGTCGTGCTCGGCATGCAGCAGCATGTCGAACAGCGCGAATTCGATCTGGCGCAGCGTCTGCAGGCCGCTCTGATAGTTGCGCGCGGCGGTCATCTTGTCGAACAGCGCGCGCGGCAGGGGCTCGCCGGTGTCGGCGTGCGCGGTCATCTTCTGCAGTACGTTCCATTCCCAGCAGAAGTTCTCCATGAACTGGCTGGGCAGCTCCACGGCGTCCCATTCCACGCCGCTGATGCCGGAGACGTCGCGCTCATCGACCTGCGTGAGCAGATGGTGCAGGCCGTGGCCGAACTCGTGGAACACGGTGATGACGTCGTCGTGGGTGAGCAGGGCGGGCTTGTCGCCCTGGGGCGCGGCGAAGTTGCACACCAGGTGCGCCACCGGCGTCTGCAGGGTGCCGGTGTCGGGCCGGCGCCAGCGGGCGCGCACGTCGTCCATCCAGGCGCCGCCGCGCTTGCCGTTGCGCGCCGTCGGGTCGAAGTAGAACTGGCCGACGAGCTCGCCGCCGCGCTCGATGCGGAAGAAGCGCACGTCCGGGTGCCAGGTCGGGGCGTGGTCCTCGCGGATGGTCACTTCGAACAGGCGCTCGACCAGTTCAAACAGCCCTTGCAGCACGCGCGGCGCGGGGAAGTACTGCTTGAGCTCCTGTTCGCTGAAGGCATAGCGTGCTTCCTTGAGCCGCTCGCCGATGAAGGTCCAGTCCCAGGGTTGCGGATCGCTCAGGCCCAGGTGCTCGGCCGCGAACGCGCGCATTTCGGCGAGGTCGCGCTCGGCATACGGGCGGGCGCGCCGCGCGAGGTCGCGCAGGAAACCCACCACCTGCTCGGGCGACTCCGCCATCTTGGGCACCAGCGACAGGGCCGCGTAGTTCGGGTGGCCGAGCAGTCGGGCCTCCTCCTGACGCAGCGCGAGCAGTTCGCGGATGACCTCGGAGTTGTCGAAGCGTCGCGCCTCGCCCTCGGCCTGGTCGGACGCGCGGGTGACGTAGGCGCGGTACAGCCGCTCGCGCACTGCGCGGTTGCGCGCGAACTGCATCACCGGCAGGTAGCACGGGGCCTTGAGGGTGAGCTTGCAGCCCTCCAGCCCGTCGGCCTTCGCGGCGTCGCGGGCGGTGCGCACCACGTCGTCGGGCACGCCGTCGAGTTCGGCCTCGCCGACCACCCAGGACCAGGTGTCGGTGGCGTCCATCGCGTTCTCGCTGAACTTCTGGCTCAGCGCGGCCATGCGCTCCTGGATCTGCGCGAAGCGCTCGCGCTCAGCCCCCTGCAGTTCGGCGCCACCGAGCACGAAGCCGCGCAGCGCATTGCGCAGCGCCTGCTTCTGCGCGGGGTTCAGGCTCGCGGCATCGATGGCCTTGTACTTGGCGTAGAGCCGCTCGTCGGCGCCCAGGCGCGTCCAGAACTCGGTCACGGCGGGCAGGGCGGCGTTGTAGGCAGCACGCAGTTCGGGCGTGTCGGCCACGGCGTTGAGGTGGCTCACCGTGCCCCAGGCGCGGCCCAGGCGTTCGGTGGCGACATCGAGCGTGCGCGCCATGGCCGCCCAGTCGGCAGGAAACTCGGTCGCGGTGACGCGCTGCAGCGCGGCTTCGGCCTCCGCCAGCAAGGCCTCGATGGCCGGCGCCACATGGTCGGGCGCGATGCGGTCGAAAGCCGGCAGGCCGGAGAAGTCGAGCAGGGGGTTGGCTTGAAGATCGGTGTTCATGCCGGAATTGTGCGCCACCCGGCCGTGGCCCCTGCCGAAGCGGGGATTCAGCCTGCGCCCGCCGCGCGTTCCGCAGCCTCGAGCGTGTTGACCAGCAGCATGGTGATGGTCATGGGGCCGACGCCGCCGGGGACGGGGGTGATCCAGCCGGCCACTTCGCGCACGCCAAGAAAGTCCACGTCGCCGCAGAGCTTGCCTTCGTCGTTGCGGTTCATGCCCACGTCGATCACCACGGCGCCGGGTTTGACCATGTCGGCCGTCAGCACGTTGCGCTTGCCCACCGCGGCGACGATGACGTCGGCCTGGCGGGTGAGCGCGCCCAGGTTGGCGGTGGCGCTGTGGCAGATGGTGACGGTGGCACTCTTGTGCAGCAGCAGCAGCGCCATGGGCTTGCCCACGATGTTGCTGCGGCCGATCACCACCGCGTGCTTGCCGCGCAGCTCGTAGCTGATGGATTCGATCATCTTCATGCAGCCGTACGGCGTGCAGGGCAGGAAGCCGGGCAGGCCGGTGAGCAAGGCGCCGGCGCTGGCCACGTGAAAGCCGTCCACGTCCTTGGCCGGCGAGATGGCTTCGATCACCCGCTGCGCGTCGATGTGCGCGGGCAGCGGCAGTTGCACCAGGATGCCGTGGATCGAGGCATCGGCATTGAGCGCGGCCACACGCGCGAGCAGTTCGGCTTCGCTCAGGCTCGCCGGGTAGTGCTCCAGCACCGAGTGCAGCCCCGCCTCGTGACAGGCCCGCACCTTGTTGCGCACATAGACCTGGCTGGCCGGGTCGTCACCGACCAGGATGACGGCGAGGCCGGGCGTGACGCCGCGCTCGCGCAGCGCCAGGGCGCGCTCGGCAACCTGGGCGCGCAGGGTCTTGGAGAGGGCGTTGCCGTCGATCAGTTGGGCCGTCATGGGAGTGCGGGGGCAGAGGGGCAGGGGTGCGAACAGGCGGCGCTGGGCGACCCGCCCGGGCCGCCGCGCCTGGGGTGGGGCGGCGCTTCAGCCCTTGGCGGCGGGCTGGCCGAGGGCGATCTTGAGCAGGTCGGCCACGGTGTTGGCGTTGAGTTTCTCCATGATGTTGGCGCGGTGCGCCTCCACCGTCTTGATGCTGATGCCGAGGTCGTCGGCGATCTGCTTGTTGAGCCGGCCGGCGACGATGCGCTCGAGCACCTGGGACTCACGGCCGGTCAGGCGCGACAGCAAGGCCTCGCGGCTGGCGGACTTCTGCTGCTCGGCGAAGGTGCTGCGGGCCTGTTCGAGCATGCGGTCCACCAGGCGCAGCAGCTCTTCTTCCTTGAAGGGCTTCTGGATGAAGTCCATTGCGCCCTTCTTCATCGTGTTCACCGCCATGGGCACGTCGCCGTGGCCGGTGATGAAGCCGATGGGCAGCGGGGAGTGGCGCTCAATCAGTTTGTCCTGCAGTTCCAGGCCGGTCATGCCGCCCATGCGGATGTCCACCAGCAGGCAGGCGACTTCGCGCGGGTCGTAGCGGGCGAGGAAGGATTCGGCCGATTCGAAGGAGTGCACCCGGTAATCCTTGCCCTCTAGCAGCCATTGCAGCGAATCGCGAACGGCCTCGTCATCGTCCACCACGTAGACCGTGCCCTTCTTGGGAATCAAGCTCATGCAGTCACTCCGGAATCCTCGAACGCATCGGTATGGGCGCTGCCCGTCAAGGGCAGCCAGAAGCTGAAGCAGCAGCCCACGACCTGTTCCCCATTGTAGAGGTTGCGTGCGGTGAGCCGACCCTGGTGCGACTCGACGATGCTGCGGCACAGGTTCAGGCCCATGCCCATGCCCTCGGCCTTGGTGGAGAAGAAGGCTTCGAACACCCGTTCGAGCACTTCGGGGGCCAGGCCGCTGCCGGTGTCGGTCACGGAAAACGTCACGGCCTCGATGCCCTCGACACGCTGCGGCACCACGCGCAGCTCCACCAGCCGCTGCGCGCTCGCGCGCCCGGCGGCGTCGATGGACTCGGCGGCGTTCTTGAGCAGGTTCACCAGCACCTGTTCGATGAGGATCGGGTCCACGTGCAGCGTGGGCAGCCGTGCGGCCAGGTAGGGCGTGAGGCGCACGTTGCGCCGGCGGAATTCGATCTCCGCGAGCTCGATCGCCTCGGCGACGATGGCCTGCACGTCCGAAGGCTGGCGGTTGGGTTCGCTGCGGCGCACGAAGCTCTTGATGCGCTGGATGATCTGCCCGGCGCGCTGGGCCTGGCGTGCGGTCTTCTCGAGCGCGCCCACCAGGTCTTCGCTGCAGTGCTGGCCGGCGCGGATGCGCGAGAGCATGCCGTTGCAGTAGTTGCTGATGGCGGTGAGCGGCTGGTTGAGTTCATGCGCCACGCTCGACGCCATTTCCCCCATGGTGATGAGGCGGCTGGCCGCCTGCGCGCGCTCGGCCTGCGCCGCGGCGAGTTCCTCGGCGCGGCGGCGCGCGGTGATGTCGGTGGCGATCACCATCTGCGCCAGCCGCCCATCCACCCAGCTCAGGTAGCGAGAGCGCACCTCCAGCCACATGCCGAGCTCCTTGACGTAGACCTCGGCGTTCTCCGCTTCGGCGCTGACCAGGCTGTCAGTGGGCAGGCCGGCGAGGGCGTCCTCGTCCTGCGGGTGCTCGGCCAGCGTGGCATGAATCGGTCGGCCGGCCTGCTGCAGCAGGCGCAGATGGCCGTCGGTGCGGCTGCCGAACCACAGGCGGTAGAGCTTGTTGGCGAACAGCATCTCCTCGCTGCCCAGGGGGGCGACCGACACCGAGGCGTCCAGCGCTTCGAGCACCGCGGTGAAGCGCGCATGCGAAGCCTGGAGCTGGTCGCGGATGCGGTTGGGTTCGGTGATGTCGGTCATGGAGGTCATCCAGCCGGTCTGGCGGCCGCTGGCGTCGACCAGCGGCGAGACATAGAGCCGCGCGTCGAAGCGGCTGCCGTCCTTGCGCTTGACGCGGAACTGGATGCCTGCGGGCGGGATGTCGCCGGCGAGCTCTTCCTGCAGGCGCTGGCGCAGCTGCTCGACGTCTTCCTCCGGCCAGTAGGGGTAAGGCGGAGTCTGGCCGACGAGCTCTTCCTCGCTCCAGCCGGTCATGCGGCAGAACGCGGGGTTGACGTAGGTGATGCGCCCTTGCAGGTCCAGCGTGCGCATGCCGGTGAGCATGGAGTTCTCCATGGCGCGGCGGAATGCGGTCTCCTGCAGCAAGGCCTGCTGGGCCTGGGCGCGGCGGCGGGTGTGGCGCCAGTTGGCCATGAGCATCCAGGCGGTGAGCAGGCTCAAGGCGCCCACGAGCCAGAACAGCCCGCTGCCCACCACCCCGAGCGACGTGCGCCAGGCCTGCGCGCGAAGCACCAGCCCGTTGCCCACCGGCGAGACGGGCAGCTCCTCCTGGTTGATGCGGTTGCTCCACGGCAGCACGCCGTGGAGGTTGCTGCGCGCGGGGATGGACTGGCCGGCGAGCACGGTGTCGCTGGCGTCGAGCAGCGCCATGGCGTATTTGGAGCTGATCTCGTTGGGCACGCCGTAGCGCAGCAGGCTGTCGATGGAATATTCACCCAGCAGTTCGCCGGTGTAGTTGCCCTGGTCGGCCAGCGGAATGTGCAGTTGCAGCGGCGGCACCTGCTTGCCGCTGAGCTTGGGCTGCGAGTACACCGGCTGCATGAGTTCGCGCGCCAGGCGGGCGGTGTCGGCCGTGGGGCCGGCGGGCATGAATTCGCCGGCGATCCAGCGCGCGCCGCTGGCGAGGCTGGGCGTGACGCGGCTGGCGATGACCTTGCCCTGCGCATCGAACCAGGTCAGCGCCTCGAGCTCGGGGTATTGCGCCACCAGCGATTCGGCGCGGGTCATGAACTGCTCGGGGTCGGTCTCCTTGGTGGCGACGTCGCGCGCGAGCCGCATGAGCTGTTCCTGGCGCTCGAGCAGGCGTAGGCGCAGGCGCTGCTGGGCGTACTCGAGGTCGCGGGTGACGGCCTCGCGTTCGCGCTCGATTTCCTCCAGCCGCAGGTACCAGAACGACACCACGATGGCCGCGAAGAACAGCAGCACCGCGGCGATCGGCGCGAGCATGGCCAGACGGTCCTGCCGCAGGGGCGACTGCCGCCGCCACCAGCGCTGCCACCAGCGCAGCGGGGGCAGTTCCAGCGGGTGGGCGCGGGGTGGGGCAGGGCGCTCGGTCATGGTGGACAAGTGTAGGCGAGCACCGCCGGTGTGGCGCGGGGCGTGCGACGGGTGCGGCTCCTGAATTTCATAATGCGAAGTAAAAATCCGTCATTTGGAATTTAGAAAAAGGTATGCGACACTTGGCGCCGCACAGGGCAACGCTGAACATGTCCCCGCGATGCCGCGAGCCCGGCCGCGGGATGGCACGCGAGGCGCAAGGCGCAGCCATAGTGGATGCTATGGCGAGCATTTGCAACGAAGCAGGCCGCCCGCCGCCGGGATGCGCGGCGCGCGAGGGGCGTGTTCGGCGTTGCCCCGAATTGACTTGCCACACCACAGAGGAGACCTCTCATGGCCGCTCAAGCCACACCGCAGGACGATGACCGCAAGGTCGATGCGGACAGCCTCGAAACCCGTGAATGGATGGATGCGCTGACCGCGGTGATCCAGGCCGAAGGCCCGGCGCGCGCGCACGATCTGCTCGAACAGCTGCTCGAGCATGCGCGGCAGCACAGCATCGACATGCCGTTCTCCGCCAACACCGGCTATGTGAACACGCTCGAGCCCGAGGAGGAAGAGCGCAACCCGGGCAACCTCGAGATCGAGGGGCGGCTGCGCGCCTACATGCGCTGGAATGCGATGGCCATGGTCGTCAAGGCCAACCGGCTGCACCCGGCCGACGGGGGTGACCTGGGAGGGCACATCAGCTCGTTCCAGTCGCTCGCGCACATGATGGCCGTGGGCTTCAACCACTTCTGGCATGCCGACGACACCGACGCCGGCGGCACGCATGGTGGCGACCTGCTCTACATCCAGGGCCACAGCGCACCCGGCATCTATGCGCGCGCCTTCATGGAAGGGCGGCTCACCGAGGAGCAACTGCTCAACTTCCGCCAGGAGGTCGACGGCAAGGGGCTCTCCAGCTACCCGCACCCCAAGCTCATGCCGGAGTTCTGGCAGTTCCCCACGGTGAGCATGGGTCTGGGGCCGCTGATGGCGATCTACCAGGCGCGTTTCCTCAAGTACCTGCATGCGCGCGGCATTGCCGACACGGCGCGGCGCAAGGTCTGGGCCTTCTGCGGCGACGGCGAGATGGACGAGCCCGAGGCCATGGGCGCCATCGGCATGGCGGTGCGCGAGAAGCTCGACAACCTGATCTTCGTCATCAACTGCAACCTGCAGCGGCTCGACGGCCCGGTGCGCGGCAACGGCAAGATCATCCAGGAGCTCGAAGCGGAGTTCCGCGGCGCGGGCTGGAACGTCATCAAGCTGCTGTGGGGCAGCAACTGGGATCCGCTGCTCGCCCGCGACAAGGACGGCGCACTGCGCCAGCTGATGATGGACACGCTCGACGGCGACTACCAGGCCTTCAAGGCCAACGACGGCGCCTTCGTGCGCAAGCACTTCTTCGGCCGCGACCCGCGCACGCTCGAACTCGTGGCCAAGATGAGCGACGACGACATCTGGAAGCTGCGCCGTGGCGGCCACGACCCGCAGAAGGTCTATGCGGCCTTCCACCGCGCCTACCACCACCAGGGCGGGCCCACCGTCATCCTGGTCAAGACCGTCAAGGGCTATGGCATGGGCAAGGCCGGTGAGGGCAAGAACACCGCGCACCAGACGAAGAAGCTCTCGGACGAGGACATCCGCTACTTCCGCGACCGCTTCAACATCCCGATTCCCGACAGCGAGCTGCCGAAGATTCCGTTCTACAAGCCCGCGGATGACACGCCCGAGATGCGCTACCTGCACGAGCGGCGCAAGGCGCTCGGCGGCTACCTGCCCAAGCGCCGCGTCAGGAGCGACGAGCACTTCACCGTGCCCTCGCTGGAGGTGTTCAAGGCGGTGCTCGAACCCACGCCGCCGGGACGTGAAATTTCCACCACGCAGGCCTATGTGCGCTTTCTCACGCAGTTGCTGCGCGACCAGGCGCTGGGCCCGCGCGTGGTGCCCATTCTGGTGGACGAGGCGCGCACCTTCGGCATGGAGGGGCTGTTCCGCCAGATCGGCATCTACAACCCCGAAGGCCAGAAGTACACGCCGGTGGACAAGGACCAGGTGATGTACTACCGCGAGGACAAGGCCGGCCAGATCCTGCAGGAAGGCATCAACGAAGCCGGCGGCATGAGCAGCTGGATCGCGGCGGCCACGTCCTACAGCACCAACAACCGCATCATGGTGCCGTTCTACGTGTACTACTCGATGTTCGGCTTCCAGCGCATCGGTGATCTGGCCTGGGCGGCGGGCGACATGCAGGCGCGCGGCTTCCTGCTCGGCGGCACCTCGGGGCGCACCACGCTCAACGGCGAGGGCCTGCAGCACGAGGACGGCCACAGCCACATCCTGGCCGGCACCATTCCCAACTGCGTGAGCTACGACCCGACCTTCGCGCACGAGGTGGCCGTCATCCTGCACCATGGCCTGAAGCGCATGGTGGAGCGGCAGGACAACGTCTTCTACTACATCACCCTGCTCAACGAGAACTACGCCATGCCCGGCCTCACGTCCGGCACGGAGGAGCAGATCATCAAGGGCATGTACCTGTGCAAGGAGGGCCCGAAGCTCACCCCGCGGGTGCAGCTGCTGGGCAGTGGCTCCATCCTGCGCGAGAGCCTGGCTGCGCAGGAACTGCTGGCCACCGACTGGGGCGTGGCGGCCAACGTCTGGAGCTGCCCGAGCTTCAACGAGCTCGCCCGCGACGGCCACGACTGCGAACGCTGGAACCTGCTGCACCCCACCGAGGCGCCGCGCGTGCCCTTCGTTACGCAGCAGCTCGGCAGCCACGGCGGGCCGGTGGTGGCCTCGACCGACTATGTGCGCAACTATGCCGAGCAGATCCGTGCCTTCATTCCCAAGGGTCGCAGCTACAAGGTGCTGGGCACCGACGGCTTTGGCCGCAGCGACTTCCGCTACAAGCTGCGCGAGCATTTCGAGGTGAACCGCCACTACATCGCGGTGGCCGCGCTCAAGTCGCTGAGCGAGGAGGGCGCGCTGCCTGCCTCCGTCGTGGCCGAGGCGATCGCCCGATACGGCCTGCGCACCGAGCGCGTCAACCCGCTGCTGGCCTGAAGCGGCCCACACCAGGAGACACAACATGGCATTGGTGGAAGTCAAGGTCCCCGACATCGGGGACTTCAAGGACGTGGCCGTCATCGAGCTGCTGGTCAAGCCGGGCGACACGGTGGCGGTGGACCAGAGTCTGGTCACGGTCGAGTCGGACAAGGCCTCGATGGAGATTCCCTCGACGGCTGCCGGCGTGGTGCGTGAGCTGCGGGTGGGCATCGGCGACAAGGTCTCCAAAGGCTCGCTGCTGCTGCTGCTGGAGTCGGCACAGCCCGCCAGCGGCCCGGAGGCGGCCGTTTCCGAAGAAAAAACGCCGGACTCCAGCGCCAACCGGTCGGTAGGTGCTATCAAAAACGAAGTTATCGCCGCGCCCGCGGATGCGCCCGCCGCGCCGCCCGCGGTGCAGGGCGCGCGCACGGTGGAGCTGCGCGTGCCCGACATCGGGGACTTCAAGGACGTCTCGGTCATCGAGGTGTTCATCCGCCCCGGCGACACGGTCAAGGCCGAGCAAAGCCTCATCACCGTGGAGTCCGACAAGGCCTCGATGGAGATCCCGTCCGCCGCGGCCGGCATCGTGCGCGAGGTGCGGGTCAAGCTCGGCGACAAGGTCAACATCGGTGACCTGCTGGCCATTCTGGAGGCCGCGCCCGGCGCCGCCGGCGCAAGCCCTTCCGCGCCAGCCGCCGCCGCCCCCGTCCCTGCGCCCGTACCCGCGCCCGCGCCCGCGCCCACGTCGGCTGCCAGTGCCGCCGTGGCCCTGCCGACTGCGGCCGCGCCGTCTGCCGCTGCGCCGGTCGCTGCGCGCCACGAGCCGACGGCGGTCGCGGTGCAGCGCCTGCCGCATGCCTCGCCTTCGGTGCGCAAGTTCGCGCGCGAACTGGGCGTGCCGCTGGACGAGGTGACGGGCTCCGGCCCCAAGGGCCGCATCACCGCCGAGGACGTGCAGCGCTTCACCCGCGCCGTGATGGCCGGTGCGGCGCAGACACGCGCGCAGGCGGCCAAGGCGCCTGCGGCGGCGCCCGCTGCGGGCGGTGACGGCGCCGCGCTGGGGCTCATCCCCTGGCCCAAGGTCGATTTCGCCAGGTTCGGCCCCATCGAGCGGCGCGAGCTCTCGCGCATCAAGAAGATCAGCGGCGCCAATCTGCTGCGCAACCATGTGATGATCCCCGCCGTCACCAACCATGACGACGCCGACATCACCGAGCTCGAGGCCTTCCGCCTGCAGCTCAACAAGGAGCACGAGAAGAGCGGCATCAAGGTCACCATGCTGGCCTTCCTCATCAAGGCCTGTGTGGCCGCGCTCAAGAAGTTCCCCGAGTTCAACGCCTCGCTCGACATGGAGACGGGCGGCGATGCGCTCATCCTCAAGAACTACTGGCACATCGGTTTTGCCGCCGACACGCCCAACGGCCTCGTGGTGCCGGTGGTGAAGGACGCCGACCAGAAAGGCGTGCTGCAGATCAGCAAGGAGATGGGCGAGCTCGCCGCCAAGGCGCGCGAGGGCAAGCTCTCGCCCGCGGACATGAGCGGCGCGACCTTCACCATCTCCAGCCTCGGCGGTATCGGTGGGCGCTATTTCACGCCCATCATCAATGCGCCGGAGGTGGCCATCCTCGGCGTGTGCAAGAGCCAGATGACCCCGGTGTGGGACGGCGCGCAGTTCCAGCCGCGGCTCATGCTGCCGCTGTCGCTCACCTGGGACCACCGCGTCATCGACGGTGCGGCCGCGGCGCGCTTCAACGCCTACCTGGGCCAGATCCTGGCGGACTTCCGCCGCGTGCTGCTCTGAAGGAACCGAACGATGGCCCTCATCGACATCAAAGTGCCCGACATCGGCGACTTCAAGGACGTCGCCGTCATCGAGCTGCTGGTCAAGCCCGGCGACCGCATCGCGGTCGACCAGAGCCTCGTCACCGTCGAGTCCGACAAGGCTTCGATGGAAATTCCCTCCAGCCACGCCGGCGTGGTGGCCGAACTGCTGGTCCGGCTCGGCGACAAGGTCAGCGAAGGCACGCCGCTGCTGCGCTTGCAGTCCGAGGACGCCGCCGCGCCTTCGGCACCGCCCGCTGCCCCGCCCGCTGCCCCCGAGAACACCGTTTCGCAAACAAAACAGCCAGACCCCAGCGCAGAACGGTCGGTAGCTGCTATGACTTCCGTAGCAACCACCGCATCGCCAGCCGCCGGCGGGGCGGAGGCCGACTGCGACGTGCTCGTCATCGGCGGCGGCCCTGGCGGCTACTCGGCGGCGTTTCGCGCGGCCGACCTCGGCCTCAAGGTGGTTCTGGTGGAGCGTTATGCCCAGCTCGGCGGCGTGTGCCTCAACGTCGGCTGCATTCCCAGCAAGGCCTTGCTGCACGTGGCCGCCGTGATGGACGAGGTGCAGCACCTGGCTGCTGCCGGCATCACGTTCGGCGACCCGCGCGTGGACGTGGCTGCGCTGCGTGCGCACAAGCAGAAGGTCGTGGGCAAGCTCACCGGCGGCCTGGCCGCCATGGCGAAGATGCGCAAGGTCAGCGTCGTGCGCGGCTATGCCGCCTTCACCGGGCCGCATGAGGTGGTGGTGGAGGAAACCAGCGGCAGCGGCCAGGACAAGACCGGCACCACCCAGCGCCTGCGCTTTAAGCGCTGCATCATCGCCGCGGGCAGCCAGGCCGTGCGCCTGCCTTTCCTGCCCGAAGACCCGCGCATCATCGACTCCACCGGCGCGCTCGAACTCGGCGCGGTGCCGAAGAAGATGCTCATCATCGGCGGCGGCATCATCGGGCTGGAGATGGGCACCGTCTACAGCACGCTGGGCGCGCGGCTCGAAGTGGTGGAAATGCTCGACGGCCTCATGCCCGGCGCCGACCGCGACCTGGTGCGCGTGTGGGAGAAGATGAACAAGCACCGCTTCGACCGCATGCTGCTCAAGACGCGCACCGTTGCCGCCGAGGCCACCGCCGACGGCATCCGCGTGCAGTTCGAAGGGCTCGACGGCACCCGCTCCGAGGGCGTGTACGACCTCGTGCTGCAGGCGGTGGGCCGCAGCCCCAACGGCCGCAAGATCGGCGCGCAGCAGGCCGGCGTGGCGGTCAACGAGCGCGGCTTCATTCCGGTCGATGCGCAGATGCGCACCAACGTCGCGCACATCCATGCCATCGGCGACATCGTGGGCCAGCCCATGCTCGCGCACAAAGCCGTGCACGAGGCGCACGTGGCCGCCGAGGTGATTGCCGGCGAACTGCTGGGCGACAAGGCGCTGGCCGCCGCGGCCTTCGATGCGCGGGTCATTCCCAGCGTCGCCTACACCGACCCCGAAATTGCCTGGGTGGGCCTCACCGAAGACCAGGCCAAGGCCCAGGGCATCAAGGTCCGCAAGGGCCTGTTCCCCTGGAGTGCCTCGGGCCGGGCCATTGCCAATGGCCGCGACGAGGGCTTCACCAAGCTGCTGTTCGACGGCAGTGCCGAAGCGCACGGCCACGGCCGCATCCTGGGTGGCGGCATCGTCGGCACCCATGCGGGCGACATGATCGGTGAGGTGGCGCTGGCCATCGAAATGGGTGCCGACGCGGTTGACATCGGCAAGACCATCCACCCGCACCCGACGCTGGGCGAAAGCCTCGGCATGGCGGCCGAGGTGGCGCACGGCTCCTGCACCGACGTGCCACCCGCGCGGCGCTGAGCTGCGGGCCGGCGCGGCGCGCATATCCAGGCGCCGCGCCCCTGATCCGCCGGGCGCGGGCTGGTGGGGCAACGCTCTGGGATGGATGGCGCGCGTTGACCGCCGGGATGTGCAGCACGCAGGGGCGTAGCCCCGCGTTGCCGTAGGATCGTGGCACCTCACCTCACTCCGCCCATGAGCATCTCCCAACTCAACGCCGCCGAAGGCCCGCCGGACTCTGCGGTGCAGAACCGCCTGACGGCCGCGGGGCTCGTGCTCACCACGCTGTTCTTTGCCGGCTCGTTTGCGCTGCAACTGCATGCGCAGTCGCGGTCGGCGCGGGGCTTCGTCGAAACCTTCGGCTATCTCGAGGTGGCGCTGGCCGTCGGTGCGCTCACCGCCATCGTGTCCATCACCGGGTTGCTGGCGTGTCAGCAGTGCGTCGCCAGTGACCGCCAGTGGTACAAGTCCAAGCGCGCCTGGTTCACCGTGGCCACCGTGGCGCAGTACCTCTCCATCTCCCAGGCCATGAGCGCGGGGCTGACCGATCTGGTCTACGGCCTCAACCACAGCTTCGCGGTGGGGTTCCTGGCGCGCATGCTCGCAGGCGTCGCCGCGCTGCTGTGGGTGGTGTTGCTCGTCGTCGCGCCGCTGCACGCCTTGCGCAGCTGGTGGCCGCACTTCGCACGTGGCGAGCGGGCGCTGGTGGCGGTGAGCTACGTGACCATGCTGGCTTTTCTGCTCGCGAGCAACGCCGTCATCTACCTCGTGCAGGACGGGGCGGCCCTCGACGCCGGGAACCTGTTGCAAGGCATGGCGAGGCAACTGCTGCAGCCGCTGATGTGGCTCAACGCCTGGGGGTCGGCACCACCGCAGTGAGGCACGGGGCCCGATGTGGTGTCGGTCCGGCACCGCGTCGTGCGCTGTGGCTGGTCAAACAACCCGTACCCGTACGGGTACAAGAATCGTCGCGGATCGTCAACCCGCACCTTCCCGTCTCCACGGCCGTTCATATGGGGTTCATGATTCCATATGTAGTGATTCATGAATAAAACCCCTATCACCATCCGAGGAGAACCGCCTGTGCCCACCCCGACCCACCGTTGCAAACTCACCGTCCTCGCCGCCGCACTGGGCGCGCTGTTCAGTCTGCCCGCTGCCGCCACCAACGGCATGAACCTCGAGGCCTACGGCGCGAAGGCCGGGGGCATGGGTGGCGCTTCGTTCGCTTATGAGAACGGCAACTCCGCCCTGATGAACAACCCCGCCACGCTGGGCCTGCGCCAGGAGGGGCAGAACCTGGGCCTGGGCGTCACGCTGTTGATGCCCGACGTGAAGACCCTGGTCGGCCCCATGAGCTTCAAGTCCGGCGGTGATCAGTACTGGATGCCGTCGATCTCCTACATCCGCAAGACCGGCAATCTCACCTACGGCGTGGGCATGCTGGCGCAGGGCGGCATGGGCACCGAGTACGGCGACAACGCTTTCGGCAGCGGCCTGCCCATGCGCTCCGAAGTGGGCTTTGGCCGCCTGATGTTCCCGCTGGCCTACAACGTGGACAAAGACCTCACCGTCGCCGCGCAGGTGGACTACGTCTGGGCCACCATGGACGTGAAGATGTCGCCCGACGGACGCAACTACGTGAGCTTCAGCGATTCGAGCGACTTCTCCGGCGAGGCCAAGGGCAGCGGCTTCGCCTTCAAGCTCGGCATGCACTACAAGGTGTCGGACACCTTCGCCGTGGGCGCGACCTACCACAGCAAGACCCACATCAGCGACCTCAAGGGCGACGGCACCTTCAACTTCATGCCCGCAAGCTTCAAGGTCATCGACTTCCAATGGCCCGAGACCTACGGCATCGGCGTCGCCTGGCAGGCCACGCCGGCCTGGTTGCTGGTGGCTGACGTCAAGCACCTGGGCTGGAGCAAGAGCATGAAGAACTTCCGCCTCTCGGTCAACGGCGCCGAGATTCCGCCGCTGCCCGAGAACTGGAAGGACCAGACCGTGCTCATGCTGGGCGCACAGTACATGCTCAAACCCGGCCTGGCGTTGCGCTTTGGCATCAACCACGCCCGCAACCCGGTGCCCGACAGCACGCTCAACCCGCTGTTCCCCGCCATCGTCAAGACGCACTACACCTTCGGCGTGGGCTGGAACCTCGGCGGCGGCCACTCGGTGGCGGGCGCCTTGTCCGTGGCCCCCAAGGTCACCGCGACCAACCCCAACATGTTCGGCCCCGGCATGCCCGGCACCGCCACCCACAGCCAGACCTCGCTGCGGGTGAACTATAACTACGCGTTCTGACGACCCCTCCCAGGCGTCTGCGCGAGGGGAAGGGGTAGACTGCCCCTCCCCATGAAGCTCCTCATCCTCGGCGGCACGCGCTTTCTCGGTCGGCACATTGCCGAACAGGCGCTCGCGCAGGGCCACGCCGTGACCCTGTTTCACCGTGGGCGGTGCCGGCCCGGTCTGCTGCCCGAGGCCGAGCACCGCATCGGCGACCGCAACGCCGACCTGCAAGCCCTGTCGGGCGGCACCTGGGATGCCTGCATCGACACCTCGGCCTATCTGCCACGGCAGGTGACGGCCATCGCCGAGGCGCTGGCCGGGCGCGTCGGCCAGTACCAGCTGATCTCTTCGGTCAGCGTGTACGCGCTTGCGGACGGCGCTGTCGGCGCCGACGAGGACAGCCCGCTGCAACGGCTGCCGGACCCGCTGACCGAGACGGTGGATGAACGCACCTACGGCGGGCTCAAGGCCTTATGCGAAGCACAGGCGCAGCAAGCGTTTGGCGCCACATGCCTGATCGCGCGGCCCGGCCTCATCGTCGGCCCCTATGACCCGACCGGCCGTTTCACCTGGTGGGTGCAGCGCCTGTTGCGCGGCGGGGAGGTGCTGGCGCCGGGCGACCCGGCCACCCCGGTGCAGTGGCTCGACGCACGCGATGCAGCCCGGTGGCTGCTGCGGCAGGCGCAACGGGGTTCGAGCGGCGTGTTCAATCTGGTCGGCCCGCAGGAGGCGACGACCCTGGGCGAGTGGTTGACGCGCACCGGCGCCGCGCTGAACCCCAGCGCGACGTTGCATTGGGTTGCCGAAGACTGGCTGCTGGCGCAGGGCGTCGCACCGTGGAGCGATCTGCCGGTCTGGCTGCCGCGCTCGATGGCCGGCCTGCACCGCACGTCCAACCGGCGGGCAGTCCAGGCCGGCTTCACCGCCTCGCCGCCGGAGCAGACCGCAACCGACGTGGCAGCCGCGCTCGCCGACACGCCTGTGCCCACCGGCGTGGGTCTGTCGCCCCAGCGCGAGCGCGAACTGCTCGATGCCTGGCGGGCGCAGCAGCGCTGAATGGCGGACGCATCCGGGTCGTCTGTTTCGACGGCCTCAAGCCAGACGAGAAGCGCAGCCGCCACGGGTTCCGTCGCGCAGACTGGGAGCGTCTGAAAGGAATGAGCGAGCGCGTGACGCTGGCTCAGGGCTCCTCACAGCACCTGAAACAGCTTTTCGCGGAATTCCGGCAGCCGCCGTGCGCCGATGGTGCTGCTGGCGATCGTCTCCGCCCAGCGGGGGTAGACGCGCCGGGTGTCCTCGGCTGTCTTGCAGGATGCGATGGCCTCGAGCAGGGACAGCCGGGTATTGGGCTGGAACACGGTGTTGACCGTGTTCATCATGAAATTGCGCGCCATCTCCACTTCCTTGGGTGAGCGCATCGCGGGGTCGGGCAGCCCGGCGAGTTCGCCGGCCGGTGAGGCCCCTGCGGGCGCTGCCCCCGCGCCGGCAGGGGCAGCCGGGGTGGCTGGAACCGCTGCGGCTGGCACGCCCGGGGACGCCGCAACCGGGGCATTGGGTGCGGCCACACGGCTCGTTGCCTGAATGCAGCCTCTTTCGAGCAAGTTGGCCAGGATATCTGCCAAGGCCACGTTGCCCGCCATCGCGGCGAGCTCCTGGAAGTTGCGTTTGCCGTCTATCAGGATGAGCACGCGCCGCTCCAGCGGCGACAGGCCCAACTTTCGGGCCTGCATCTCTTCGACGCCGAGCGGTGTCTTGGCCAGCAGCGTGGTGGTGAGGTCTTGCGAGGTCGCTGTCATTGGCGGCGGGCGTGGAACGGTCTCCCTGACACAGTGTGAATTTTTTCGCGGATTATGGCCATGGCGCACCTCCTGGTCATCGTCGTTTACCCGATGTGCGCGGGCGGTGGTCGGCTGGCAGGTGCCTCCCGAAGGGGTCTGTGCGCGCTCCACCGGTTTGCTGCGGCTGGATTCAGGCGGCCTTGATCCGTGCGAAGTCCGGTGCAGTGAGGCGGGCTCCATGCCGATACACTCGCAGCGTGGAGTCGACCGATCTGTATTTCACCCAAACCATCGTCGGCCCGGCCGTGAGCGTCGTGCTGGGCCGACACCGGCGGGCTGTGGGCAAGAGGCCGCCAGGCCTTGAGGTCGACCTGCACTCGGGCCGCAGGAGCTTTAGAGGCCTGTGGCGCGACTGGATTCAACTCAGCCATGCAGACGACCCTGCCGGTCTGCCCCGCCGGCGCCCGGGTTCCTTGCGGCGTTGGTTGGAGCGTCATGCCCTGTGGATCGCCGTGCTCGGGCTGCTCAGCCTCGGCGCCTCGGTGGTGTTCTGGCTGCTTGCGCTGTGGGGGCTTCGATGACCGTGGAACAAGACGTTCTGACCCTGGACCCGATCGCCATGAACGTGGTGAACCGGGTGGCCGCCGGGTCGGATTTGCGCGGCGATCTGGCCTTCGATGGGGGCCTGCTGGTGCAAGGCAGCCTCAGCGGCACCGTGCACGTGCATGGTTCCCTCATCGTCTGGGCCGGCGCCACCGTGAGTGGGCGCCTGCGGGTGGCGGGGGATTTCTACCTCTTTGGTCGGCTGGGTGCTCCGGGAGAGCCGGTGTCGTCCACCACGCTCGAATGCCTGGGGCAGGCGTATGTCGCCAGTTCTGGCGTGTCGACCGGGACGCTCCTGGCGCGTCGGTTGCAGTTGTACGAGGGCGCCGACCTGCAGGGGCCGTTCAAGACATTGAGGGGTGCCGACAACATCCCGGTTCTGCATGAGGCCGTCGGGCAGGCGGCCGAAGTCAGCCCAGAACGACCATGAAAGCACGCCGTTTCGTCCGACCGGACCGGCACCTTGATGCCACAGAAGGAGATGCGATGAACACGCAGGACACGGACCAACCCAGCGACTTGCCCGCGCCGCTCGATGAGGGCGCGGCATCCGATGGGGAGTTCGCCTCGGCGCCAGTCCCGTTGGTGGTGGCGGTGGGCCGCGCCATGCCCGTGGCGCCGCCCGATCGCCTGCCGCGTCTGCATGCGACCGAGGCGGTCGCGCCGGCGGCGGCCTCCGAACTGGCCCATGCGCGCAGCATGCTGGCCGATGGCGTGCATTTCGTCGGCAATGTGCTGTTGCGCGGGCCCTGCAGCGTTGCAGGGCAGGTGGACGGCAACATCACGCAGGCGCCGGGGTTGCAGGTTTCGGTCGTGGTGACCGAGACCGGGCGGGTCAAGGGCGACATCACGGCGCACAAGATTTCGGTCATGGGCCACACCGACGGCGTGCTCGACTCAGGCCCCGGTGAGGTCACCATCCATGACTCGGCCAGCGTGCACGGCCTCGTGCGCTATGGGCGCATTCAGGTCAACGGCGCCGATCTCAACGCCACGCTCGAACGTGTGGCCCCGGCCAAGCCGAGCCACTGACGGGCGACATGCGGTGGCGGCCTTCCCAGCCCGCGGCGATTCCGGCGCACGCACAGCCGGTGCCCGACACCGAAGCCTTGCGCCGCGCCCTGCTGGCCGCGAGCTGGCAGCGCGATCGCGCCGTGTCGCGGCGCCGGCTCGCCTGGCGGTGGATGCTCTGGGCATTCAAGCGCCGTGGGCCGAAGGTGCTGCTCACCGGGGCGTTGCTGCTCTGGGCGGCGACGCTGGATCGCGCCCCTCCAGGAGCCGCGTTCGATGGGGGGGCAACTCGCGGCACTGCCGAAGCACCGCCGTCCCATGATGCGGTACCCGTTCCTCCCACGCGGGCGCCTGGGCCCTCGTCCTCGCCGGGCAGGCTGGAGCACGAACAGGCGACCGCGCGGTTGCGGCTGAATGCTAGCCTGAAGCCAGCGGCGGCCCAATCCGCAGCCTCCAAACCTGCGGCACAGTCCGCGCCGGCGAGTTTCAAGAACCCCACACTCACTTTTGATTACTGATTGCACAGCAAGGAGCCTTGAGCCCATGAACGCTTCCAATCCCTCCACCACCCGGCTTGTGCCAGCCGACCGACTGGCTGCGGTCACCAGCCTCATTGCGGAAGGAGCCGTGTTCGACGGCAATTTCCACACCACGCGCGACCAAGGCATCAAGGTCGACGGGCTGGTCAAAGGCAACATCACGTTCGAAACCGGCGGCACCCTGCACGTCGGGGCCACTGGAGTGGTGGAGAACACCCGCATGGAGGCGGACTATGTGTTCATCGAGGGCAAGGTGGTGGGCACCGTGATCGCGCGCAAGGCGCTGGAAATCACCGGCTCGGCCACGTTGCTGGGCGACGCCAGCTACGACGAACTGATCGACATGCACCCGCGCGCGAGGGTGCGCGGCAAGATCGAATACCGCGGCGACATCGATGCCGCGCCCCGTGACGGCGTCTGAGGCGCCGGCGTCGCCCGTTAGCGCGAATGTGACCATGGTGTGACTTCGTTCGCTGGCGCGGTTCTGCCGATGTCGCTACAGTTGGTGACGTTTCAGGACAAAAAGGTACACATTGGACCTCGCGCCCACGCCATTGCAAGGACTCCTGCTGCTCGCGTTCGTGCTGACCGCGGGCATCGGTCTTGGCGTGGGTCTGGCTGCGTTGCGGCGGCGTCAGGTCGAGCGGGCGGTGCGGCGCCTGCCCAAGCGCTGGCCGCTGGCGCCGCGTCTATTGGCCAACAGCCGTGAGCGCAAGGTCTGGCGCTGGCTCCACCGCGCGTTTTACGACCACCATGTCATGGTCAAGGTGGCGGTCACGCGTTTCATCATGCCGCGGCAGGGCGAAGATGCCGCGCGGCTGCACGAACTGCTCAACACTGTGTACTGCACCTTCACGGTGTGCAGCCCCGGTGGGCAGGTGCTGGGCTGCGTCGACGTGCCGGGCTCGCGCGGCTTGTCGAAGGCCAACCGCCACCTCAAGCGCAGTTTGTTGACCGAATGCGGCATTGCCTACCGGGTGGTTGAACCGGAGCAGATGCCCACGGTTACCGACATTCGCACGGCATTCCTCGGCGAGGCGGCCGTGGCCGCCGCCGAGGCGCAGGCCCAGGAAGCGGTGGCCGTGGTCGAGGCGCGGCGCAGTCTGCGCGCCGCGGTCGAGCGCCAACGCCTGAGCCGCCTTAGCGAATCCGCGCCCTCGGCGCCGGGCATGGGGCCGATGACCGCGCCGCCGGAATCCATGCCCAGCGGCCCGATGAGTTTCATTCCGCAGGAAAACTCCTTCCTCACCCCGCTCGACAGCCGCAAGGCGCCGCTGAATTGAGGCCGGCGGGGGTGGCCCTGCGCCCCTGAGCGGGCCGGGGTGGCACGGGCTGGGTGTTGCCAAAGCCACAAATCGACCTCCGGTTTCGGCGGCAAAGCGCGCCTCGGGGCCGATTTTTCTTGTCGATTCGGTTTCCGTTTGTCAATAATTGAAGTCAGGCGGCGCGTTAGGCCATGATGTTCACGTGGTGGCTGATGTCGTCATTCCGATCTGCAACCCATGATGAGGGGGCTAAGTTGAAACAGAACAAACTCAAGGTGCTGGCGCTGCTGGGCTCGGCCGCGCTGCTGGCCGGGTGCGCCACGTCGCCGATTCCGGTCGCGGAGAACTTCCCCCTGACCGTGCAGCCCAAGGTGCGCTCGGCAGGTCACTGGGCGCTGATGTCCAAGGACATCGTGGCCCAGACGCTGCAGGCCGTGGACAAGGCCGGCGGCGCCTCGATGCCGTTGTACGTGGCGTTGCCGCAACAGGCTTCGCCGTTCGACGTGGCCTTCCGTGACTTCCTGATCACCGAACTGGTTCGCAGCGGCCGTACCGTGCAGCAGACGCCGGGCAATGCGATGGAGGTGAGCTACCAGGCGCAGGTGGTCCGCCACAACAGCCCGCGGCCGCACTTCATCCCCGGCATCTACACGATGATCACGGCGGGTCTGTACGCGGCCTACGGTCTGCGGCTGGAGCATGTGGACACCAAGCTCGCCGGCGGTCTGGCGCTCGCCGGCATTGCCGACTACGCCGCCAGCACCTACACCGGTGGGCCTACGGCCACCGAACTGGTGCTGACGACGACGATTTCGTCCGGCGACCGGTACGTGGCGCGCAAGACGGACGTGTACTACGTCGAAGAAGCCGACACCACGCTGTTCGCGGCGCTGCGCACTCCCAAGACGATGAAAGTGGTGGGCCCATGAAATTCAAGCTCGTTCTCTCTGCGCTCGCACTGGGTGTGCTGTCGGCCTGCAGTTCGCCGCCGGTGGTGCGGATGGACCCGACCTACGAGGAAGCCGCGGCCAGCAAGTTCGTCTCCACCAACCGGGACGCCGCAGTCAAGCTCGTCGACGGGCTCGACACGCGCAGCCTGGGCACCGGGCCGGTGCTGGTGGCCACCATCGTCAACGTCAACGACATGCGCCGGGCCGCGCCGCTGGGCCGCACGCTGTCGGAGATCTACGCCTCGGCGCTGGCCTCCTCGGGCTACAACGTCAAGGAGATGAAGCTGCGGGGCGACGTCTTCGTCAAGGAAGAGACGGGCGAGCTGCTGCTGTCGCGGGAAGTCAAGGACATTGCGCGCAGCCACAATGCCAGCCTGGTGCTGGTGGGCACCTACTCGGCCGCCGCGAACATGACGTACATCAGCCTCAAGTTCGTGCGCACCGACGACAGCCGCATCGTGCGGGCCTACGACTATGCGCTGCCCAACGACCGCGACGTGACCAAGCTGCTGCAAGTGCCCACGGTTCGCTGAACACGCGGCTTGCCGCCCCCTGCGGCCAGCGTGCGGGCCTTCTCGGCGGAAACGTCCGCGTAGAAGAAGGCAGCAAAAAAGCCTCGCATCCATCGGATGGCGAGGCTTTTTTCATGTTGGGTGACGAGCCTTGACCCCGGCACTGACGCCACGGTTAGGGCTGCTTGGTTCCCCACCTGACCCGGTTGGCCGCTTTGCCATGCGGGAAGGCCCGTCAGGGTCTATTGTAGGCGACGCTGGGCCTCGGCCTTGCCGAAGGAGAGGGTGAGCAGCTGATGAATGTCGGCGCGCAGCTGTGCGCGCTGCTCCGCGCTGCCGGGGTTCTGGGCGTATTCGGCCAGGCGCAGCAGCAGGCGCTGGGCCTTGGGGTGCCGGCATTCGCCCAGCGCAGCGGCCCACGCGGCCAACTCGGGGTCGGCCTCGGAGGCCGCCTGCAGCGCGGCCAGGCACTCGGGTTGCGGACTGTCGAGCCTCTGGAGCATGGGGGTGTGCTCACGGGGCCGTGCCGTTCGTCGCCGGGGGTGTGGCAGACGTTCGGCGCGAGCCCCGATCGGGAGTCATGATGCGGTGCAGCATAGCGCGAAACGACCGATCGTGCCTGTGCTTTTTGCGACGCCCCGCCGGTTTTGGTGAGTTGGCTCTAGGAGCCTGTCGGACTTGGGAATCCTCGGCTGCAAACCGACCGCAGCGGTCCATTTTCCGCCGTCTTTTTGCCCCATAGGCCCGCTATGGGGCGGCAAAGCCGGCGAAAACTGTCCGCGCTGGGGTCGGTTTTCGCGTTCGACGCCCCAAGTCCGACAGGCTCCTAGCCGCACGCCCGGCGGGGCCAGGTGCGCCTCATCGCGGGAACCTATTCAGCTGCGCCCTGGCCGCAGGCGGGTCGGGGGCGACCGGGTTAGCGAGGGGTGCGGCCCGTAGAATCCGGGGCATGTCCTACGTCGTGCTCGCCCGCAAGTACCGGCCGCAGAATTTCAGCCAGATGGTCGGCCAGGAGGCGGTCGTGCAGGCGCTGAGCAATGCGCTGGCCACGCAACGGTTGCACCACGCCTACCTGTTCACCGGCACGCGCGGGGTGGGCAAGACCACCGTGTCGCGCATTCTGGCCAAGTCGCTCAACTGCCAGGGGCCGGACGGGCAGGGCGGCATCACGGCCACGCCCTGCGGCGTGTGCGCGGCCTGCACCGAGATCGACGCGGGCCGCTTCGTGGATTACACCGAGCTCGACGCCGCCTCCAACCGCGGCGTGGCCGAGGTGCAGGGGCTGCTCGAGCAGGCGGTTTACAAGCCGGTGCAGGGCCGCTTCAAGGTCTTCATGATCGACGAAGTGCACATGCTCACCGGTCATGCCTTCAACGCCATGCTCAAGACGCTGGAGGAGCCGCCCGAGTACCTGAAGTTCGTACTGGCCACGACCGACCCGCAGAAGGTGCCGGTGACCGTGCTCAGCCGCTGCCTGCAGTTCAACCTGCGGCCGATGGCGCCCGAGACGGTGCAGGAGCATCTCGCACGAGTCCTCCAGGCCGAGGGCGTGGCGTTCGAGCCCGCGGCCTTGCGCCTGCTGGCCCACGCGGCGCGTGGTTCCATGCGCGATGCGCTGAGCCTGACCGACCAGGCCATCGCCTACGGCGGCGGTACCTTGCAGGAGGCTGCCGTGCGGCACATGCTCGGCAGCGCCGACCGCGGGCATGTGCTGCGCCTGATCGAGGCTCTGGCGCAGGGCGATGGCCGCACCGTGGTCGAGACGGCCGAGGCCATGCGCGCCGCCGGCCTCAACCCTGCCGCCACGCTGGAGGAGATGAGCGCCGTGCTGCAGCGCATGGCGGTGCGGCAGGCGGTGCCCGGCTGGGGCCCCGAGCCCGACGACCCCGACGCCGCCGAGGTGGCCCGCCTGGCGGCCCTGATGCCGCGCGACGAAACCCAGCTGCTCTACAGCCTGTGCCTGCACGGCCGTACCGAACTGGGTCTTGCGCCCGACGAGTACGCGGGCCTGAGCATGGTGTTGCTGCGCTTGCTGGCGTTCAAGCCGGCGCCGTCATCGGCACCCACGGAAAAAAAAAGCCTGAACCCACCCCCGGCGCCGGCGCAAGCGCCTGAAACGCCCGCTCCGGCGCGCAGTTCAGAGGATTTTGGTCGGAACCCCAGCGCCAACCGGTCGGTGGATGCTCCGAAAATCGTAGCGGTTCCGGTGCGTGAACCCGCGTCATCGCCCGCCCGCGGGGCTGCGCCGGCACTCACCCCGCGCGTGGCCGGCGACGAGGTGCCCGCGCCCGATGCGCCAACGCCCGTTGCCGACCCTGTGCCAGCCCCCGAGCCCGAGCCCGCTGCGCTGCCCGAGACCGTGGTGGCGGTGCCGGTGGTGGTGCCCGCCGCACCCGCGAAGCTGCGCGCCGTGCCGCCGCTCGATGCCACCGCCGGCGACGAGGCCTTGGGCGATGTCTGGCACGCGCTGGTGCGCGAGCTCGTGGCCAGCGAGCGCGTGACGGCGCTGGTGCGCGAACTCGCGCTGCAGTCCGAACTGGTCGCGCGCGAGGGCGAGGTCTGGACGCTGCACGTCGAGGCCGAATCGCTGCTGCAGGCCAGCGCGCCCGAGCGGCTGCAGGCCGCGCTGTGCGAGGCCGTGGGTGCACCGGTGCGGCTGCAGGTGAAAGCCGCCGCCGCGGCCGACACGCCCGCGCGCCGCAACGCCCGCGCCGCGGCCGAGCGTCTGCGCGCCGCCGAGGCGCTGGCGCAGAACGACCCGTTCACCCAGACGATGGTGCGCGATTTCGGCGCGAGAATCGTGCCAGGCAGCATCACCCCGCTGTGACCCCCGTTTTCCCACTCTTTGCATCCAAGGAAGCTTTCATGTTCAACAAAGGACAACTCGCCGGCCTGATGAAGCAGGCCCAGGCCATGCAGGACAACCTGCGCAAGGCGCAGGAGGAACTCGCGCAGATCGAGGTCGAGGGCGAGGCCGGCGCCGGCCTGGTCAAGGTGCTCATGACCTGCAAGCACGACGTCAAGCGCGTCACCATCGACCCGAGCCTGCTCGCCGATGACAAGGACATGCTCGAAGACCTGGTGGCCGCCGCCTTCAACGCCGCCGTGCGCAAGGCCGCCGAGACCGAGCAGGAAAAGATCGGCAAGCTCACCGCCGGCATGCCCGGGCTGCCCGGCGGCATGAAGTTCCCGTTCTGATGCCCGCCGCCACCACCGCCATCGCCACCGCCTTCGCGTGAGTGCCGACACCCATTCGCTGGACCTGCTGGTGCAGGCGCTGCGGCGCTTGCCCGGCGTGGGCGTGAAGTCGGCCCAGCGCATGGCCTTTCACCTGCTGCAGCACGACCGTGAGGGCGCCCTCGCGCTCGCCCAGGCCCTGCAGACCGCCTGTGCCCAGGTGCGCCACTGCGCGCTGTGCCACACCTTCACCGAAGAGGAGGTCTGCGCCACCTGCCGCGACCCGCGGCGCGACGCCGCCCAGCTCTGCGTGGTGGAGACGCCGGCCGACCAGGCGGCGGTGGAGCGCACCGGCGCCTACCGCGGGCGCTACTTCGTGCTCATGGGGCGGCTGAGCCCGCTCGACGGCGTCGGCCCGCGCGAGATCGGCCTGCACAAGCTGTTCGAGCGCGCCTGCGACGGCACTGTGCGCGAGGTGATTCTGGCGACCAACTTCACCGCCGAGGGCGAGGCCACGGCCCACGTCATCGGCGAGGCGCTGCGCGCGCGCGGCCTGCAGGTCACGCGGCTCGCGCGCGGCGTGCCTGCGGGCAGCGAACTCGAATACGTGGACCTCGGCACCATCGCCCATGCCCTGGTCGACAGACGTTAAAAAAGATAGCAATACCTGACCATTTGACGCTGGGGTTCCGGCAAAAAATGGTCAAACCCCTTCGGAGAGCCCTTCATGTACGCCCCCCTGCACCCCCCGCACTTCACCGTGGCCTACTGGTGCGTCCTCGTGGCCGCCCTGCTGCCCATCGTGTGTGCCGGCCTGGCCAAATGGGGCATGTTTCGCGTGGCCCGGCGCGAGGGCGGCTACGACAACCACGACCCGCGTGCGTGGATGGCGCGCCAGAGCGGCTGGCGCGCCCGCGCCAACGCCGCGCAGGCCAACAGCTTCGAGGCCTTGCCCTTCTTCATCGGCGCGGTGGTGATTGCGCACCAGCTCGGCGCCGGCCAGACCTCGCTCGACCTGCTGGCGCTGCTGTTCGTGTTCCTGCGCCTGCTCTACATCATGATGTACGTGGCCGATCTGGCGACGCTGCGCTCGGTGATGTGGTCGCTGGCCTTCGCGGTCAACATCGGCATCCTGTTCGTCGGCTACCGCTGAGGCCCTTGCAAATTCCCCCGCAACGCCCGCGCTCTCACGCCCCCGGAGCCCCGGCCGCTGCACGCGGCCCCGAGCGGACGACCGGCCGCCACACCTGTCGCGCCAGCAGCCGTAGAAACCCCAAGCGGGAAGCCACCGATGCGCGGCGCTCGGTGACCGCGTAGCCTGTCGCAAACATTCAGACGGACGGCAGGCGAGGACGACATGGCGGGGGCTCCCGACGCACGCACACGGCGCCGCCTCGTGGCGCTGGCCGCGGGCGCGTTTGCGCTGGGGCTTGCCGGCGTGCGGCCCACGCAGGCGCAGGTGCCGCCGCGGCCGGAGAAGCCGCGCATCCGGCTCGCCGTCGGCGGCCGTGCCAGCCTGTACTACCTGCCGCTGATGCTGGCCGAGCAACTCGGCTACTTCCGCGCCGAAGGGCTGGAGGTGCAGCTGGCTGACCATGCGGGCGGCGCGCTGGCGCTGCAGGCCCTGCTCGCGGGCGAGTGCGACGTGGTGGCCGGCGCCTACGAGCACACCTTGCTGCAGCAGGCGCAAGGGCGCGCGCTGCAGAGCTTCGTGGTGCTCGGGCGCGCGCCGCAGATTGCGCTGGGCATCTCGATGAAGACGCTGGCGCACTGGCAGGGCCCGGCGGACCTGCGCGGCCACCGCGTCGGCGTGTCCGTGCCCGAGTCGTCCACCCACATGGTGCTGCGCCGCTACCTGCGCGAGCACGGCGTGCCCGAGGCCGCGGTGCAGGTGGTGGGCGTGGGCACTTCGCACCGTGCCGTGGAGGCGCTGCGCGCGGGCGAGATCGACGCCTTGTCCAACGTCGAGCCCGTCATCAGCCTGCTCGAGGCGCGCAGCGAGGTGCGCATCGTCGCCGACACCCGCTCGCTCAAGGGCACGGTGGCGCTGTTCGGTGGCCCCATGCCCGCCGCCTGCCTGTATGCGGACGCCGGCTTCGTGCGCACCCACCCCGGCACCTGCCAGGCGCTGGCCCACGGCAGCGTGCGCGCGCTCAAATGGCTGCGCACGGCCGGCCCGAGCGACCTGATGCAGGTGGTGCCGCGCGCCGACCAGCTCGGCGACGCGGGCCTGTTCGTGGCAGCGTTCCAGAAAGTCAGCGAAGCCTTCGCCCCCGACGGCCTGATGCCCGAAGGCGGCCCGGCCACCGCCTTGCGCGCCATGCTCGAGCTGCGCGCCGACATCGCGCCCGAGCGCATCGACCTCTCCCGCTCCTACACCGACCGCTTCGCCCTGGCGGCCAAGCAGCGGTTCAAGGCCTGAAGCCCGTGCCGGGCCGCGCCTGGGTGCCGGCGGGCCCGATCACCGGCGCTTGCGCGCGGGGGCGGGGGCGCCCTTGCGTGCCGGCGCGCGCTGGGCGCTGGCCTTGCGGCCGCCGCCGTGCGAAGCCGTTGCCGCCGAAGCCGGCAGGTACATCACGACCGCCTGGCCTTTCTTCAGCGCGGCCTGGGCGCTCCAGCGGTTCCAGTGCGCCACCGTGGCGGCGGCCACACCGTAACGCCGGGCCAGCGTGGCCACGGTGTCGCCCTGGCGCGCACGCACCGTGGTGCGGCGCAGCACCACCTCGGGCGCCAGCGCCACCTGGCCGTTGTCGGCCACGGCGGGCGCCACGTCGGCGTCGAGCCGGTCGGTGCGCGGCACGAGCAGCGTGGAGCCGGCCTTGATCAGCATGCGCGGCGGAATGGCGTTGACGCGGCGCAGCTCCGCCTCGCTCATGCCCACGCGCCTGGCGGCGTCGGCCACCTTGAGGGTGGCCGGCGCGACCCAGGCCGTCCAGCTCGCCAGCCGGCCTTTGTAGGCCTCGAGGTTGCGGCTGAAGGTGGCCGCGTTGTCCCAGGGCAGCAGGATTTGCGGCGTGCCTGCGGCCAGGATGACGGGCTTGGTCATCGAGGGGTTGAGTGCGCGGAAATCCTCCGGCGCCACCTCGGCCAGCCGGGCGGCCAGGTCCACATCGATGTCGCGGGTGATGGGCACGGTCTGGAAGTAGGGGTGGTTCTCGATCAGTGGCAGCTTGGCCGAGAACGCCTCGGGCGCGGCGATGAGGTTCTTCACCGCCTGCAGCTTGGGCACGTAGTAGCGCGTCTCCTGCGGCATGTTGAGCTCGCTGTAGCTCAGGCCCAGGCCCGCGGCCTTGTTGCGCGCCAGCGCGCGGCTCACGCTGCCTTCGCCCCAGTTGTAGGCGGCCAGGGCCAGGTGCCAGTCGCCGAACATGGCATAGAGCTTCTGCAGGTAGTCGAGCGCGGCGCGGGTGGATTCGAGCACATCGCGCCGGTCGTCACGGAAGGCGTTCTGCCGCAGGTCGAAATGCTTGCCCGTGGCCGGCATGAATTGCCACATGCCCGCGGCCTTGGCGCTGGAGACGGCCTGCGGGTTGAAGGCGCTCTCAATGAAGGGCAGCAGCGCGAGCTCGGTGGGCATGTTGCGCCGCTCGAGTTCCTCGACGATGTGGAACAGGTATTTGCGCGAGCGCTCGGTCATGCGCAGCAGGTAGTCGGGGCGGGTGCTGTACCACTGTTCCCGGTCGGTGACGAGTTCGCCGGTGAGGTCGGGCATGGCGAAGCCGCGGCGGATGCGCTCCCACAGATCGGCCGGCGGCCGCAGGCTCACCACCGAGCGCGGTGGCAGGCTGGCGGTGGCAAGCGGCTTCATCGGCCCGGTGGGCAGCAGGGCGGGTGGGGCTTGCAGCCTGGCGTCGGTCGCGGGCTCGGCCGGGGCGCTCGGTGCGGCGGTGCTGGGGCTGGCCTCGGTGGGCGCGGGGGCGTTGGCACCGGGCGTCGTGGCGCAGCCGCCGAGCGCCAGCAGCACCGCCAGGCCCCAGGCGGGCCAGAGAGTTGAAGGCGTCATCGAAATTCGTTCTTCCATTCGCGCAGCGCGGCGAAGGCCTCGGCATCCGTCGCGGGCTCGTGCAGGCGGCCCTGCGCGCGCAGGGCGGCGCGCACCGTGGGCTCACGGCTGCGCAGAAAAGGGTTGATGCGGCGCTCGAGCCCGATGCGCGAGGGCAGCGTGGGCTGCGCGGCCGCGCGCAGGGCCTCGCAGCGGCGGGTGTGCTCGGCCACTTCGGCGTTGCCGGGTTCCACCGCCAGCGCAAAGCGCAGGTTGGACAGCGTGTACTCGTGCGCGCAGCACACCTGCGTGGCCTCAGGCACGGCGGCCAGGCGGTCGAGCGAGGCGAGCATCTGCGCCGGTGTGCCCTCGAACAAGCGGCCGCAGCCGGCGGAGAACAGCGTGTCGCCGCAGAACAGCAGCGGCGCGCCGTCCACGTCCTCGCAGTACCAGGCGATGTGGCCCGCGGTGTGGCCGGGCACGGCCAGCACCTGCCAGGGCAGGCCGAGCACCGTGAGCCGGTCGCCATCGCGGTGCGCGACGCAGGGCTCGGGGATGGGCTCGCCCCAGGGGCCGTGCACCGCGGCGCCGGTGGCTTCACGCAGTGTGGCCACGCCGCCGGTGTGATCGCGGTGGTGGTGGGTGACTAGAATCGTCGCGAGGCGCAGATGCAGCGTCTGCAGGGCGGCCAGGACCGGTTGGGCATCGCCAGGGTCCACCACCAGGGCGCTGTGCCCGTCGTGCAGCAGCCAGAGGTAGTTGTCGGCAAAGGCAGGCAGCGCAACGAGGTTCATGGAGGCCCGAATTATAGGAAGCACCCCCGAAAGCACCAGCGGCCTGCACGACTGGTTTCAAACGCCGCCGGGCCAGTACCTGCTGGCCTGGGAGCGCGCGCGCTGCGACGACGCGGTGGCCGACCTGTTCGGCTACCACGCGCTGCAACTGGGCCTGCCCGACCTCGATGCGTTGCGCGCCAACCGCATGCCGCACCGCTGGCTGGGCCTGGATGCGGCCGGCTGGGAGGCCGCCCGCCGCGCGAACCCCGCCGATGGCGCCACCGAGCGCCTGGCGCTGAGCACCGACTACGCGGCGCTGCCGTTTCCCTCCGAGAGCCTCGATCTGGTGGTGCTGCCGCACACGCTCGAACTCAGCGCCGACCCGCATGCCTGCCTGCGCGAGGTCGAGCGGGTGCTGGTGCACGAGGGCCGGGTGCTGATCTGCGGCCTCAACCCGGCCAGTCTCTGGGGTCTACGGCAGGCCCGTGCGCGGGCGCTGCGCCGTTTCGGGCTGGGTCGGCTGTTCCTGCCCGATGCGGGCGAGTTCATCGGCTACTGGCGGCTGCGCGACTGGCTGCGGCTGCTGGGGCTGGAGGTGGAACACAGCCACTTCGGCGCGTATGTGCCGGCGGTGCGCAGCCCGGCGTGGCTCGCGCGGCTGGGCTGGATGGACCGGCTGGGCGCGCGCTGGTGGCCGATCTTCGGCGCCGCGTACCAGATCGTGGCGGTCAAGCGCGTGCGCGGGGTGCGGCTCATGGGGGCGGCCTGGAAGGCGGCGCCGGCGCCGCAGAATGCTCCTGTAACAATAGCAAACTACGACCATTTCACGCTGGGTTCGAAGGAAAAGAACATTGAATCACGTTGAAATCCACACCGATGGGGCGTGCAAGGGCAATCCGGGGCCGGGCGGCTGGGGCGTGGTGCTGCAGTCGGGGGCCTCGCGCAAGGAGCTCTTCGGCGGCGAACTCGGCACCACCAACAACCGCATGGAACTCACCGCGGTGATCGAGGCGCTCGCCGCACTCAAGCGCCCGTGCACGGTGGACCTCTACCTCGACAGCGAGTACGTGCGCAAAGGCATCACCGAGTGGATCGGCGGCTGGAAAGCGCGCGGCTGGAAGACGGCGGCCAAACAGCCGGTGAAGAACGTGGACCTCTGGCAGCGGCTCGACGCACTGGTCAGCGGCGCGGGGCACGAGATCCGTTGGCACTGGGTGCGCGGCCATGCCGGCAACCCCGGCAACGAGCGCGCCGATGCGCTGGCGAACCTGGGGGTCGATCAGGCGCTGGGCCGCTGATGCGCTGAACGAGCCGCGCGCGGCGGCCCGTCCGGTGTCTGTGTGTCGTCGGTCGGCGGTCAGTTGGCCAGTTGCACCAGGTCGGGCACGTTGGCCACGCGGCGCATGGCCGCGGCGATGGCATCGGGCGTGTAGCGGATGCTCATGAACTGGCCCAGATCCAGCGCGGGCCAGGCCAGTGCGATGCGGTAGCGCGCCGGGGGCGAATAGATCTTGCCGCCGATCACGTAGACCTCGTACGGCAGCGCCGCCACATGGGCCGGGCCCACCGGCCCGAGCTTGTTGACCCACACGCCTTCGCCCTCGCGCGGGTGGTTCAGCGCCACGCCCCAGACGGCGAGCTTCCGGTCTGCCAGCACCAGCTCATACACCCCGGCCGTGTCGCCCGCGTGCGCGGCGAGCTGGGCGCGCACGGTGCGCACGGCGGCGTCGAAGTCACCGGTGTCGGCCACCTCGGCGCGGATGGAGTCGAGCTTTTCCATGCCGGCCATGTAGCGGTAGTCGGCCAGGGCTTGGTCCGACACGTCGCCGCCGAAGGTCTCGCCGCGGCCCAGCGCCTGTTCGAGTCGCGTCTGCATCGCGCGCGCCACCGGCGCGGCCTGCGCGAACTGGTCGCGGAAGTAGGCACGCAGCCAGTAGTTCGGCAGCGTGTAGCTCACCTCGCCCGAGGCGCTCACGCCCACGCGCTGTGCGGCTGCCAGCACCGCGTGGCCGCCCACCTTGCGCACCGCCTCCAGCAGGGCTGCGTCGGTGTAGACGACCACGCCGCGGTCGGCCACGCCCTTGGGCTGGTGGCGGCCGAGCAGGCGAAAGCCCGCGGCCTCGAGCTTTTTCTCCACGCGGCCCATCTGCTCATCCAGCGACGCCGGCGGCAAGGGCAGGCCGCGCTGGTAGGGCGACGCGGCATGGGCCGCAGCGGACAGACCGACGCTGGCCACAGCGGCCAGGCTCAGCAACAGGCGAAACAGGCGCAAGGCAATCATGGCAACTCGCAGGTGAACGAAGCGATGCGGCGCCAACCGGCCCGGCCGGGGCGGGCGTCATACCCTGCAGGGATGGGTATGACAGTGGTGTGAAATTTGACGCAGGGCAAGCGCGCGCGCCATGCGGACTTTCCCTTGGGCACGCGCCGGCAGCGCCGCGGACGCGCTGCTACATTGCGAACCATGGCGCCGCGCGCGGGCTTGCGGCGCGCGGCCCTGTGTCCCTCAATTTCTCCTCATGGCTTTCTCCCTGCGCTCTCGTCATGCCCTGGTGGCGCTGATCGGTCTGGTTCTGGCGGGTGCCGGCGGCAGCCTGTGGCTCGGGCGTGGCCAGCCGCCGCGCGAATTCGGGGTGGCGCAGGCGCAGCCCGCGCCGGCGGCGTCTGCGCCGGCCGCGGGGGCCTCCGCGCCGCGCGCCGCGGGCGTGGAAGTGGCCAAAGTCGTGGCGACAACCCTGGTCGATGAGTCGCAGGCCGTGGGCACGCTGCGCTCGCGCCAGAGCGTGATGCTGCGCCCCGAGGTGGCCGGGCGCGTCACGGCGCTGGGCTTTGCGGATGGTGCGCGGGTGCGCCGCGGGCAGATGCTGGTGCAGTTGGACGACCGGCTGCAGCAGGCCGAGCTGCAACAGGCCCAGGCGCAGCTGGCGGTGGCCGAGGCCAACCACCGGCGCAACCAGGAGCTGGTGGCGCAGAAGTTCGTGGCGCAGCGCGTGCTCGACGAGAGCGCGGCCGCGCTGCAGGTGGCGCAGGCGCAGCGCGCGCTGGCCGAGGCGCGGCTGGCCCGCATGCGCATCGTCGCGCCGTTCGATGGCGTGGTGGGCCTGCGCAACGTGAATGTGGGCGACTATGTGAAGGACGGCGCGGACCTGGTGAACCTCGAAGACCTGTCCACGCTGCTGGTGGACTTCCGGCTGCCCGAGCGCGACCTTGCGCGCCTGCGCGTGGGCCAGCCGGTGCGGCTCGAACTCGATGCGCTGCCGGGCCGGCGCTTCGAGGGCCGGGTCGAGGCGGTGGACCCGCTCGTCGATGCCAACGGCCGCGCTGCGGCGGTGCGCGCGAGCCTGCCCAACACCGCCGGGCAGCGTGTGGAGGCAGCGAAGGGCCCGGCGGCTGCGGGGGCCTCCGCGCCCAGGGCGGCGGCGAGCGCGCCGCGGGGCCCGGGTGCGGGGCCCTCGGCGCTGCGCCCGGGCATGTTCGCGCGGGTCAACGTGGTGTTCGGCGTGCGTGAGAACGCGCTCGTCGTGCCCGAGGAAGCGGTGGTTCCGCAGGCGGGCAAGCAGTTCGTCATCAAGGTGGTGGAGCCCTCGGCCGTGCCGGGCACGGCCACGGCGGCGCTCTCGCCCGAGGTCAGGACCGTCTCCTTGCGCCAGGAGGTGCAGCTCGGCCTGCGCCGCCAGGGCAAGGTGGAGATCCGGCAGGGGGTGCAGGAGGGCGACACGGTGGTCGTGGCCGGCCAGCAGCGGCTGCAGCGCGACGGCACGCCGGTGCGCATCGTCGAAGGCCCGCGCGCCGCCGCGCGCTGACAGCCGTTTGCCCTGCGCCGAGGCCGCCCGCCATGCAACTGCCTGAAGTGTCCATTCGCCGCCCGGTGTTCGCCACCGTGCTGTCGCTGCTCATCCTGCTGGTGGGCTATGTCTCGTTCACGCGGCTGGCGGTGCGTGAGTACCCCAAGATCGACGAACCGGTGGTGACGGTGGAGACGCGCTACGGTGGCGCGTCGAGCGAGGTCATCGAGTCGCAGGTGACCAAGGTGCTGGAGGATTCGCTCGCCGGCATCGAGGGGGTGGATGTCATCTCCTCCATCAGCCGGCAGGAGCAGAGCCAGATCACCGTGCGCTTTGCGCTCTCGCGCGATGCCGACGCCGCGGCGGCCGACGTGCGCGACAAGGTCAGCCGCGTGCGCCAGCGGCTGCCGCAGGGCATCGACGAGCCGGTGATTGCCAAGGTCGAGGCCGACGCGTTTCCGGTGATCTGGCTCGCGCTGAGTTCGGACACCCACAGCGCACTCGAGCTCTCGGACTTCGCCAACCGCCTGGTCAAGCCGGTGCTGCAGACCGCGCCGGGCGCGGCCGACGTGCGCGTGTTCGGCGAGCGCAAGTACGCCATGCGCATCTGGCTCGACGCCGACCGCCTCGCCGCCTTCCGCCTCACGGTGCAGGACGTGGAGGACGCGCTGCGCCGCAGCAACCTGGAGGTGCCTTCGGGCCGCATCGAGAGCGTCAACCGCGAGTTCAACGTCACCGCCGCCACCGATCTGCAGCGCCCGCGCGAGTTCGCGCAGGTGGTCATCCGCACCGTCAACGGCCAGCCGGTGCGCATCGGCGACGTGGCGCGGGTGCAGGAGGGGGCGTTCGCCGAGCGCACCAGCGTGCGGCTCAACGGGCGCGAGGCGGTCTCGCTCGGCGTGATCCGCCAGGCCACGGCGAACCCGCTGGAGCTCTCCGCCGGCGTGCGCCGCCTGCTCGAGCGGGTCAAGCAGAACCTGCCACCCGGCGTGGACGTGGGGGTGGCCAACGACAACTCGGTGTTCATCGACCGCTCCATCAAGGCGGTCTACCAGACCATCGGCGAGGCCGTGGTGCTGGTGGCGCTGGTGATCTTCGTGTTCCTGCGCACGGTGCGCGCCTCCATCATTCCGCTGGTGACGATTCCGGTCAGCCTCATCGGCAGCTTCGCGCTGATGGCACTCGCGGGCTTCACCATCAACACGCTCACGCTGCTGGCGCTGGTGCTGGCCATCGGGCTGGTGGTGGACGATGCCATCGTGGTGCTGGAGAACATCTACCGCCACATCGAGGAGGGGCTGAGCCCCTTCCAGGCTGCCATCATGGGCGCGCGCGAGATCGGCTTCGCCGTGGTGGCGATGACGCTCACGCTCGCGGCGGTGTACGCGCCGCTGGCCTTCACGCCGGGGCGCACCGGGCGGCTGTTCACCGAATTCGCGCTGGCGCTGGCCGGGGCGGTGATCGTCTCGGGCTTCGTGGCGCTGACGCTCTCGCCGATGATGTGCTCCAAGCTGCTGCGCCACCAGGCGCACCGCTCCTGGTTCGACCGCGCCGTGGGCCGCGGGCTCGATGCGCTCACGGCCGTGTACGCACAGGTGCTCGCGGCCTCGCTGCGCGCGCGCTGGCTGGTGGTGGCGGTGATGCTCGCCAGCGGAGCGGCCAGCGTGTGGCTGCTCTCGCAGGTCAAGAGCGAACTCGCGCCGCTCGAAGACCGCGGGGTGATCCTCACCGTCATCAACGGCCCGGACGGCGCCACGCTCGACTACACCAACCGCTATGCGCAATCCATCGAGCGCATCGGCCAGGCCTATCCGGAGTTCGACCGCATCTTCGTCGTCAACGGCAACCCCACGGTGGCGCAGGGCAACGTGTTCCTGCGCGCGATCCCGTGGGAGGAGCGCAAGCGCAGCACGCTGCAGATCGCGCAGGAGATCGCGCCCAGGCTCGGCGGGCTCGCCGGCGTGCAGGCCTTTGCCATCACGCCGCCGTCGCTGGGGCAAGGCTTTCGCGAGCGGCCGGTGAACTTCGTCATCATGACCTCGGAGAGCTATCCGCAGCTTGCGCAGACGGTGCGCGCCTTCACCGAGGAGATGGCGAAGAACCCCGGCTTCGTGCAGGTGGACACCGACCTGCGCCTGAACAAGCCCGAGGTGCGTCTGGAGGTGGACCGCGAGCGCGCGGCCGATCTCGGCGTGAGCGTGGACGCGGTGGCGCGCACCGTCGAGACCATGCTCGGCGGGCGCAGCGTCACCCGCTACAAGCGCGAAGGCGAGCAGTACGACGTGGTGGTGCAGACGAGCCCGAGCGCACGCAGCGCGCCCGAGGACATCGAGCGCCTCTACGTGCGCGGCAAGGGTGACGCGATGGTGCCGCTCTCTGCGCTGGTCAAGCTCAAGGAGGTGGTGGTGCCGCGCGAGCTCAACCACTTCGGCCAGCGGCGCTCGGCCTCCATCACCGCCAACCTGGCGCCCAATTACGCGCTGGGCGAGGCGCTGGCCTTCATGGACGCGACGGCGCAGAAAGTGCTCAAGCCCGGCTACGCGACCGACCTCAACGGCAGCAGCCGCGAGTACCGCAATGCCTCAGGCTCCTTGGCGGTGGTGTTCGCGCTGGCGCTGCTGTTCATCTACCTGGTGCTGGCCGCGCAGTTCGAGAGCTTCATCGACCCCTTCGTGATCCTGCTCAGCGTGCCGCTGTCCATGGCGGGGGCACTGCTGGCGCTCAAACTCAGCGGCGGCACGCTCAACGTGTTCAGTCAGATCGGGCTCATCACGCTGGTGGGGCTCATCACCAAGCACGGCATTCTGATCGTGGAGTTCGCCAACCAGCTGCGCGCGCAGGGCATGAGCATGGCCGACGCCATCCGCCAGTCGGCGGCGCAGCGCCTGCGCCCCATCCTCATGACCACCGGGGCCATGGTGCTCGGCGCCATCCCGCTGGCGCTGGCCTCCGGCGCCGGCGCCGAGAGCCGCCGGCAGATCGGCTGGGTCATCGTCGGCGGCATGAGCGTGGGCACGCTGCTGACGGTGTTCGTGGTGCCGACCATGTACACCCTGCTGGCCCGCCGCCATGCGCCGGGGCCCAACAAGGCCGAAGGTCCGTCGCCCGCGCCTCAGGGCTGGGCGTAGCGCTGCATCACATAGCTGCCCGGCGCATCGCCCAGCGCCTGGGTGCGCGGAATCGGGCGCGCCGCCACCGGCGGCGACGAGTGCCCGGCCAGCCAGCCCTGCCAGGCGGGCCACCAGCTGCCCTCGCAAGCCGTGGCGGACTGCGCCCAGTCATCGGGCTCCATCCATTCGCCATGCGCGGCGCGCGTGGCGATCTGGTAGCTGCGGTGCGCATGGCCCGGCTCGGAAATGATGCCGGCGTTGTGCCCGCCGCTGGTCAGCACGAAAGTGATCTCGGCGGTGCACAGCTGGTGCAGCTTGTAGACCGAGTGCCACGGCGACACGTGGTCGCGCTGCGTGCCCACCATGAACACCGGCACATGGATGTCGCCCAGCGACACCGCGCGGCCGGCCACGCGGTAGCGGTTGGTGGCCAGCGCGTTGTGCAGGTAGAGCGCGGTCAGGTACTCGTGGTGCATGCGCGCGGGCATGCGCGTGGTGTCGGCGTTCCAGGCCATGAGGTCGTTGGGCTGCTCGCGCTCGCCCATCAGGTACTCGCGCATGCGCCGCGTCCACACCAGGTCGCGCGAGTGCAGGAACTGGAACGACCCCGCCATCTGATCGCCCGACAGGTATCCCTGCCCGCGGGTGATGTTGTCGAGGTAGCCGATCTGGCTCTCGTCGATGAACAGGCCCAGCTCGCCGGGCTCGGAGAAATCGGTCTGCGCGGCCAGCAGCGTCAGCGTCGCCAGCGGCGGCAGCCGGCGGCCGCCCGCCACACGGGCTGCCGCGCCGTTGTTGCGCCCCAGGGCCGCAGCGGCGATGGCCAGCAGCGTGCCGCCCAGGCAGTAGCCCATGGCGTGCACCGGCGTCGCGGTGCCGCTGCCCGCGCCCACGGCCTCCAGCGCGTCGAGCACGCCCTGGCCCAGGTAGTCGTCCATGGTCAGCTCGGCGTCGGCGGCGTCCGGGTTGCGCCAGGACAGCATGTAGACCGTGTGCCCCTGGCTCACCAAGTAGCGCGCCATGGAGTTGTGCGGCGACAGGTCGAGGATGTAGTACTTCATGATCCACGACGGAATGATCAGCACCGGCTCCGGGCGCACCTGGGCCGTCTGCGGTGCGTAGCGGATCAGCTCGATCAGGTGGTTGCGGTACACCACCTTGCCCGGCGTCACCGCCACGTCGCGGCCCACCACGAAGCCGGGCCGCTCGGCCGCCCCGGGCTCGGGCACACCGGTCACGTCGGCCAGCCAGTGGCGCGCGCCCTGCGCCAGGTGTGCGCCGCCCGAGGCCAGTGCGTCGTCCTGGACCACCGGGTTGGTCGCCAGCCAGTTGGCGGGCGCCATGGCGCCCAGCCACTGGCGCGCGAAGAAATCGGTCATCTGGGCGTGGTGGGCCGTCACGCCCGGCACGCGCGCCGCCTCGCGCCAGAAAGCCTCGGCATTGCGGAAGCCCGTGCGCATCTGGCTGAACGGCCAGCGCGCCCAGGCCTCGTGGCGGAAGCGCGGGTCGTCGTCCTCGGCGCCGGTGGCGGGGTTGCCGTCCTCGTTGCGCAGGGTGTCGGCCCACAGCCGTGCGGCCAGCGCGGCCAGCTCCATCTGCCGCCCCGGCGAAACGCCCAGGTGCCAGGCCCAGTCCGCCGCCGCCAGTGACAGCGACACCGGCGACAACCCGCCGAACAGCGGCGCCGTGCCCGCATGCAGCAAACGGTCCAGCCGCTGGGTGGGCGTTTCGGCCGCGCGCGGCGGCTCCTGGCTGAGGCGAGGGGCAGGGGTTTTCTTCATGCGCAGGATTGTCGCCCCACGCCCATGGCGGGCAGATGACGCACGTCAAGATGCCGCGCGGCGGTTGGGGGTGAAATTTTGTGGAGAAAAATGGACTTTCCCAGCGTGGAATGGCCGTTGGTTGCTATGAAAAATGATTCTGCGAGAGGGCGCTGGTGGACTGCGCCGCCATCGCGCCGCAGCGGGCGGCGTGCAACACCGTTGTCTTGGGCCCGTGGACAGGAGGCCGATGGGTTGGTAGGCTGTGAAGTAAGTGGCGGACTTGCCCGCGCACCTGATCAGGCAGCCGGCTGGACCTGGGAGAGATCCGGTGGGGTTTGAAGCCGCTTGGTCTTTTTTTTAGTGGAGGAGGGCAATATATTTTTCATTCTATCTAAATTAAATCGCCATCTAAATCTAATAATTTATAATTAAATTTTATGCATAAATTTTCTTTCCTTTTTGCAGCCTTACTTTCTATTTTTGCAGGCCAGGCTGCAGCGCAAAATTCAGTTGCTGATTACATTTGTGGACTATATGAAAAATCCATGAAAACGGAGATCTTAAAACTTCGACAGCAAGGGGCTCCTTTGTATAGTACGCTCAATCTATTTAATAATGAAAAAAATCCTGGACTGCGTGATTTTTTGCAGCAGGAGACTCGCGAAATTTTTGCCGATCCAGATAAGGGGCGTAAGTACTTGGAATCCGGGCAATTTCGTCCGGCGTGCATAAAAGCTTATCGAGGGTATTAACTGCGTCTGCCCTTCCACTGAATTCGTGCCCTACCGATAGGGTACGGATTCATAAAAATTAAGGCAGACTTTCCTTGGTTTGCTTTTCTAAAGAAACGCAGATCTATTGAATTTTAATAAGAATTTACTCGCTAGTCATTGAATTTACTGTGATATATTGATTGGAAATGCGCCAGAATTAGGGAAGGTCTGCACAACCGCCGCCACGGCGCAGCATGATGGGTTGCTTTTCATGGGGTGGGAGTCGCATCAAACATCGGGAGATTTCATCCCGATTCGGACCTGAATCGGGACCGAATCGGCTGGTTTTCGGGCCGCTGCCCGCGCTGCGGGCGCACTCATCCCACGGCGCTCTGCAAAATGCGCTTGCGCACCATCCACAGGTTCGAGAGTGCGAACATCACCTGCAGCTGGTGGGTGTTCTTGGCCAGCCCCCGATAGCGCGTCTTGCGATGGCCGAACTGGCATTTGATGACCCGAAACGGGTGCTCCACCTTGGAGCGGATACGCGCCTTGATCTGTTCGAGCTTCTCGAGCATCGCCCCCAGCGGCGTAGTCTTGTCCAGCGCCCGGCGCTTGCCCGGGCGCATCGCCACATGCCAGTTCACTGGGATGTCTTGGGTCTCGGCCCGCTTGTTCACGCCCTGGTAGCCCGCATCGGCAAAGACATCGGTTTCTTTGCCGTGCAGCAGCGCATGTGCCTGGGTGACGTCGTGCGCGTTGGCCGCCGTGCCCACCACCGTATGCACCAGGCCCGAGTCGGCATCCACCCCGATGTGGCATTTCATGCCAAAGTGCCATTGGTTGCCTTTCTTGGTCTGATGCATCTCGGGGTCGCGCGTGCCGGTGCTGTTTTTGGTGGAGCTGGGTGCGGCAATCAGGGTGGCATCGACCACGGTACCGGTCTTGAGCAGCAGGCCGCGCTGAGCGAGCACGGCGTTGACCGCTGCCAGGATCTGCGTGCCCAGGTCGTGGGCTTCAAGCAGGTGGCGAAAGCGCAGGATGGTGCTCTCGTCAGGCAAGCGGCTCATGCCCGCATCAAGCCGGGCGAATTCGCGGTACAGCGGGATGTCGTGCAGGGCTTCTTCCATCGCCGGGTCGGAGTGGCCGAAGAATTGCTGCAGCAGGTGAATGCGCAGCATGACTTCGGGGGCAAAGGGTGGACGCCCGGTCTTGCCGCTTGGCGTGTGCGGCGTGATCAGAGCGAGCAGTTCCGACCACGGAATCACCCGGTCCATCTCCTCGAGAAACTCCCGCTTGCGGGTGCGCTTCGGTGCAAGTTCAAATCCGGTCGTGGCAAGACTGATCTGTTTCATTTCGTCTCAACGGGCTCGGCCATCGGTCGGATGACTTTTGCAGAGATTCCTTAGCTTTTCTCCATACAATAAACATACACCCGTGGATACAACGAACATCTCGCTACTTGCACTACTTGTTTCATTTATGGCTTTGCCCGTGAGCTACTATGTGGCGACACAACAAGTCAAGTTGGGCTTGGACCAGCAGGAAAGAAGAACTAAACGCCGAACTAGGCTCCTGGTAGCTGAAAGATTAGACGAACTTAATTCATTGTTCTACACTGCTACTAAGGAGTTTGCAAAAATTGATCTTCGATCAGGGATAAATGATCTTGCAACTTTTGAGAAGCACATGCCAGAAATTGATTCAAGAGTTCAACAAACTGGAATTCTTGTACGTCTCTCAAGATCAATTGACGAATACGTATCTACGGGTGAGCCAGACGTACAGTTGGAAGGTGATGTTGGGAAACGACTTCAAATCATTCGCGGGCTAATTTCTCAGGGTTCCACTGCTCCCGGAATTTATGCGACGTACAGGATTCTCGATGTTTCAAATGGGGGGGAGCTCTCAAACTGTCTGCGAGCAATAAAATCTGCCTGACATTTAACAAGTCATTCCAGCGGACGGCTATTAGCCGCTGCCGAGTTCGCTAGGGTTGCTCGTCACCGATAGGCTGCATGTAACCAACCTCATTCTCTCGCCCAGCTTCTCCGAAGGTTAGATTAGCGATCCGGTGTCCTTACACCTGTCGCAAATGGATTGAACACCCCCATCCCCAGCGCATCGAAATCCGCCACATTTCGCGTGGCCACGATCAACCCGTGGATTTGGGCGGTGGCGGCGATCATGGCGTCTTCATAGAGTGTGTCGGACTTTCGGTGCATCAGCCGCGCCCAAGTCCGGAAGGTCGCGGCTTCCATGGGCAGCACGTTGTAGGCGACGGCCACCTGTTCCAGCCACGCCTCGATTTCCGCCGCTTTGCCCGGGTCCTGCTCGCGCGTCAGCTCGATGCCGGCCTGGATTTCGCCTATGGTGACTGCGGACAGGTAGATCTGGGTGTCGTCGAGCGATTGGAGCCATGCCACCACTCCGCCATGGGGGCGCGCCTTGCGGAGTTCGGACACCACGTTGGTGTCGAGCAGGTAGCGGTCCGTCACAGCAGCGGTTCAACTTTGCGGCGTCGGGCATGCCCGCGTTCGGGCACGCTCAGGTCGGCGCGTACCGGGTCCGAGAGCAGCAACTGTTTCAGCGACGGGCGTGCGGCGGACTGCAGCCGTCGCCACTCTCGCATCGGCACGAGCACCGCCGCCTCAGCGCCGCGCCGCGTGACCATCTGCGGACCTTCCTGCAGGCAGGCATCGAGGAATTCGCTGAAACGCGCTTTCGCGTCCTGAACGGGCCATGTGTGCATCGCAACCTCGCTGGAACTGGTCATCCATCTAGTCTGCCGGGGCTTGCCGCCGCTGTCAAACCGGTGCCGGAACCGCCCGGGCCGCGCCGCCGGGGAAGTGGCGCATCATGCCCGGCCCGCTCGGCGTCCAAGTGTGAAGGTACGCCGCCCACTCGTCACTGCGGGGCCGCCACACGGCAAAGCCCGGAATTTTTCCGGTATTTTTGCCAGAATCCCAGCGCCAGATGGTCATCTGTCGCTCCTGTTTCCATAGCGAGCAGCATTCGGCTTCCATTGACTGCCGCGCTTGACAGCGCCCGCTGCCCGCCGCATCGTCGGGCCATGGTGTTTGAATTTCCTTGCCGCGTGGGCGGGCGCCGTGCCGGCGCCGGGGGTGTTGCCGTGCGCCGCGCTGCCGGGGGGCGGGCATGAGCCGGGTGTTCGATCCGTGGCGGCTGGCTGCGGTGTCGGCCGATCTGCTGGCCGTCAACCGCTCGGGCCCGCAGGAGGTGGCGCAGCGCCAGCGCGCGCGGCTCGACGAGGTGATCGCCGCGGCGATGGCCGGCGCGCCGTTCTACCGCGACCGCTACCCCAAGGGCTCCGGAGCGGGCACGCCGCTGGCCGACCTGCCGGTGGTCACCCGTGCCGAGCTGATGGCCGACTTCGCCGCCACCGTGACCGACCCCCAACTGCGGCTGGACGAGTTGCAGGCCCACACCCGCGACCCCGCGCGCATCGCCGAGCCCTACCTCGGCCGCTACCTCGTCTGGGAGAGTTCGGGCACCAGCGGCCAGCCCGGCGTGTTCGTGCAGGACGCGCGCGTCATGGCGGTCTACGACGCGCTGGAGGCGCTGCGGCGCAGCGCGCCGCGCCCGCTGGCGCAGTGGGCGGACCCGCTCCACCTGGGCGAGCGCTCGGCCTTCGTGGGCGCCATCGAGGGCCATTACGCCAGCATCGTGTCGCTGCGGCGGCTGTGCGCGCTCAACCCGTGGATGGATGCATCGGTGCGCAGTTTCTCCATCATGGAGCCCAATGACGCGCTGGTGCGGGGGTTGGACGAATGGGCGCCGTCGGTGGTGGCCACCTACCCGACGGTGGCCACGCTGCTGGCAGACGAGGCCGCGCGCGGCCGGCTGCGCCACCGCCCGCGCGAGGTGTGGACCGGCGGCGAGACGCTGAGTCCGTCGGCGCGCCGGCACATCGAGCTGCAGCTTGGCTGCGCGGTGCGCAACAGCTACGGCGCTTCGGAGTTCCTGGCCATGGGCTGGGAGTGCGGCCACGGCCACATGCATCTCAACGCCGACTGGGTCATCCTGGAACCGGTGGACGAGCGCGGGCGCCCCGTGCCGGCAGGCCAGCCGTCGAGCCGGGTGCTGCTGACGAGTCTGGCCAACCGGGTGCAGCCGCTGATCCGCTACGACATGGGCGACCGCGTTACGGTCGACGCCGCGCCCTGCGCCTGTGGCTCTCCGTTGCCGGTCATCACGGTGGAAGGCCGCACCGACGCCCCGCTTGTGCTGCGCGGGCGCGGCGGGCGGCGCGTGACGCTGCTGCCCATGGCCGTGACCGGCGTCCTGGAAGACGAGGCCGGCGTGTTCGACTTCCAGTTGCTGCAGCGCGACGACCGCACGCTGGTGCTGCGCCTGCCGCTGCACGGCGCTGCCGCCCAGGCCGCCTTCGCGCGCTGCCGCGAGGCGCTCGGCGCTTGGGCCCGGCAGCAGGGCGTGGCGGACCTGCAGCTGGTGGAGGAATCCGTCCAGGCGCTGCCGCGCGGGCGCAGCGGCAAGGTACAGCGCATCATTGCCCGGGCAGACCCGGACTACTCCTGAAACCAGAGCGCCAGACGGCCATCCGGCGCCGGGAATCTGGTGTTTTTTCCTTCAATTTCAGACCACGCCGTCGAACATCATCACGTCCACCTCGTCGCCCACGGCGACCGAGCCCTGGTCGTGGTGCAGCACGATGAGGCCGTTGGCCTCGACCATGGAGCGCAGCACCCCCGAGCCCTGGTTGCCGGTGGTGCGCACGCTGAGCGTGCCGTCGGCGCCGCGGCTGACGATGCCGCGCTGGTACTCGGTGCGGCCGGGCTTCTTGCGCAGGGCTTCGAGGCTGCGCGCCTGCAAGAGCGGGGGCGGCGCGTCGGTGCAGCCCATGAGCCGCAGCAGCGCCGGGCGCACGAAGGCGAGGAAGGTCACCATCACCGCCACCGGGTTGCCGGGCAGGCCGAACAGCACGGCACCGGGGTGCTCGGAAGTCACGTTTTGATAGCGACCATCGACCGGTTGGCGCTGGGGTTGGGCGTTTTTTGCTGCAGAAAGCCGCCCTACGGCCATCGGGCGGCCCGGGCGCATGGCGATACGCCAGAAGGCGACGTCGCCGAGCTGCCGCATCATGGCTTTGGTGAAGTCGGCCTCGCCCACGCTCACGCCGCCGCTGGTGATGATGGCGTCGGCCTGCGCGGCGGCTTCGCGGAAGCGCGCTTCGAGTGCGGCCGGGTCGTCGCGCACATGGCCGAGATCCAGCGGCTGGCAGCCGAGCCGGCGCAGCAGGCCCAGCACGGTGTAGCGGTTGCTGTCGTAGACGGCGCCTTCACGCGGGGCTTCGCCCAGGCTCAGGATTTCGTCGCCGGTGGAGAAGTACGCCACCCGCGGCCGCCGAACGACCGAGACGCTGCGCTGCCCCAGGCTGGCCAGCAGGCCGCAGGCCGCCGGGCCGAGCCGCGTGCCGCGGTGCAGGGCGGCGCGGCCGGCCATGAGGTCTTCGCCGAGCAGGCGGCGGTTGTCGCCGCGCTGCACCACCCCGGCGGGCACGGTGATGCGCTCGCCCTCGCTGCGGGTGAATTCCTGCGGCACCACGGTGTCGAGCCCGGCGGGCATGATGGCGCCGGTCATGATCTTCACGCACTCGCCCGCGCCCACCGTGCCCTGCCAGGCCTTGCCGGCCAGCGCCGTGCCCACCACGCGCAGAACCAGCGGGGCTCCGGCCTGCAGTGCAGCGCCGTCGAAGGCGTAGCCGTCCATGGCCGAGTTGTCGTGCGGCGGCACGCTGATGGGGGAGATGAGGTCGTGCGCGAGGATGCGGCCGAGCGCGTCGGGCAGCAGCACGGTCTCGGTCTCGCGCAGCGGCTCGACCAGGCGCTCGAGGAACGCGCCCACGGCATCGGCCCGAAGCGCCTGCGGGTCATAGCCCTGGATTTCGGCGGCGATGGCTTCGAGGGATTTCATCGGAGGGTTCGGGGGGCAGGGCGCCGGCGGGCCGCGCGCTGCGCAGGGCGCGGGGGGTCAGCGTGCCTCGAGTGCGCGCAACTCGGCCAGCGTGTTGGCGTTGAAGAAGGCGCGCGGGTCGTCGTCCGCGCGGTCAAACGGCACGAGGGCGGTGCGGTGCTGCGCCGTCCAGCGGTCGATCTTGCGGCCGCCCTCGTGGGTGAAGCGGTTGAGGCTTTCGAGCAACTCCACGCGCAGCAGGCAGAACACCGGTTGCGCGCGCACGCGGCCGTCCTCTTCCGGCGCGGCGGCCATGGCGATCTCGGCGTCCTCGCGCGCGGCCGCCTCGGCCAGGCGCGCGGCCAGGTCCAGCGGGAACAGCGGCGTGTCGCAGGGCACGGTGAGCAGCCACGGCGTCTCGCAGTGTTCGAGCCCGGTGAGAAAGCCCGCCAGCGGCCCGGCGTAGTCGGCCAGCGTGTCGGGCCAGACCGGGGCGCCGAAGGACTCGTAGGCCGCGAGGTTGCGGTTGGCGTTGATCATCACCTCGCCGATCAGCCCGCCTTGCTGGGCGCGCAGCCGCATGAGCGTGTGCAGCGCCAGCGGCAGGCCGTTGAAGTTCTGCAGGCCTTTGTCCACCCCGCCCATGCGCGAGCCGCGGCCGCCGGCGAGGATGAGGGCGCTGATGGCGCCGGGTTCGAGGGTGTGCATGGCAGGGTTCGGAAGAGTCATCAGCCGCCGATGTAGCTCATCTCCACGCGCCGCGCACCACCGGCCGCATCGCGCGGCATGAGCGAGCGCAGCTCGGAATAGCGGTCGCCGCGCTGCTGCCAGATGGCGCCGATGGCGCTGGCGAGGGCCTCGTCGCTCACCGCCTCGGGGCCGCGCAGCAGGTGGCGCAGGTCCCAGCCCTGCTCGGCGAACAGGCACAGGTAGAGCTTGCCCTCGGTGGACAGGCGCGCGCGGTTGCAGTCGCGGCAGAAGGCCTGGGTCACGCTGCTGATGACGCCGATTTCGCCCAGCGCCGGGTCGTGGCGGCCGTCCGAGCCGGCATAGCCCCAGCGTTCGGCGGTTTCGCCGGGCGCGGCGGGGTCGAGCTGCACCAGCGGCAGCTCGGCGTGGATGCGGCGCACCACCTCGGCACTGGGCAGCACCTCGTCCATGCGCCAGCCGTTGGTGGCGCCGACATCCATGTATTCGATGAAGCGCAGCACCACGCCGCTGCCGCGGAAGTGCCGCGCCATGGGCAGGATCTCGTGCTCGTTGGTGCCGCGCTTGACCACCATGTTCACCTTGATCGGCGCCAGGCCCGCGTCCTGGGCGGCGGCAATGCCCTCGAGCACCGCGGCCACGGGGAAGTCCACGTCATTCATGCGGCGAAACACCGCGTCGTCGAGACCGTCGAGGCTCACCGTCACGCGCTTGAGGCCCGCGTCCTTGAGCGCCCTGGCCTTGCGCGCGAGCAGCGAGCCGTTGGTGGTGAGCGTGATGTCCAGCGGCTCGCCATCGACCGTGCGCAGCGCAGCCAGCTGCTCGATCAGCCGCTCGATGTTCTTGCGCAGCAGCGGCTCGCCGCCGGTCAGCCGCAGCTTGCGCACGCCATGCGCGGTGAAGACGCGCGCAATGCGGGTGATTTCCTCGAAGGTGAGCAGCGCGCTGTGCGGCAGGTAGGGGTAGTTCTTGTCGAACACCTCCTTGGGCATGCAGTAGTTGCAGCGGAAATTGCAGCGGTCGGTCACGCTGATGCGCAGGTCACGCAGGGGCCGGCCCAGCGCATCGCCGATCAGGCCGCTGGCCGCCACGGGCTGCTCGGGCACGGTTGCGAGCCGCGTGCGGGTGCGCTCGTCGAGCAGGGGAATCACGCGTTCGGACATGGCGCCGGATGATACCGCCGAGCGCCATTTCACCGCCGGCCATGCCCCTGCCGGCGCCGCGGTCGCACGGCTGAATGCACACAGGCGACAGCGCGCCGTCTGCGCGCACGGCCCGCTCGCGCTACCATGACAAATATCAACCGCTACCGATGGACGGAGTCCGCCATGCGCATCGACCGCCGAACCCTTTTGCTCCACACCGGCGCCCTGGCCGCCGCTTCGCTGCCCCTGCAGGCGCTCGCGCAGGACGCCTCGGCCGCCGCAGCCGAGGCCAAGGCGCCGCCGCTGCCGGCACTGGGCACGGCGCTGAAGCTGCCGCAGGTTTCGCTGCTCGACGGCAGCGTGTTCCGCCCCGAGCAGGCCGATGGGCGCTTGGCCATCGTCTACTGGTGGGCCAGCACCTGCCCGTTCTGCGCGCTGCAGAGCCCGGAAATGCAGAAGCTCTGGCTGGCGCACAAGGACAAGGGGCTGGTGCTGCTCACGCTGTCCATCGACAAGAAGCCGCAGGACGCGCAAGCCTACCTGAATAAGAAGGGCTATACCTTCCCCGCCGGCTGGGTCACGCCCGAGGTGCAGCGCGCGCTGCCCAAGCCGCGCGGCCTGCCCATTACGCTGGTGCGCGGCAAGGACGGCAAGCTCGTGCAGGCCGAGCGCGGCCAGATGTTTGCCGAAGACGTGGAGCAGCTCTCGCGCTGGCTCTGAGCGACGGTGCGGAGGGGCGCGATGGAGCCGCAGCAGCGCTGGAACATCGGATACTGGATCCTCGCACTGTCCTTGCTGTTGGTGCTGCAGTCCTGGTGGCAGACGCAGCAGACGGTGGAGACGGTCCCCTACAGCGCGTTCGAGCAGGCGCTCGAGGAAGGCCGCATCGCCGAGGTTCAGATCGGTGACGAGCTCATCACCGGCCGGCTGAAAACGCCGGAGCCCAATGGCAAGACCGTCCTCGTGGCGACGCGGGTGGAGCCCGATGTCGCGGCCCGGCTCGACACCTACAAGGTGCCCTATACCCGGGTGTACGAAAGCACCTTTCTGCGCGACCTGCTGTCCTGGGTCGCGCCTGCCCTGGTGTTCTTCGGGCTGTGGTTCTTTCTGATCCGGCGCCTGGCCGAGAAGCAGGGGGGCATCGGCGGCTTCATGAGCATCGGCAAGAGCCGCGCCAAGATTTATGTGGAGCGCAACACGGGTGTGAGCTTCGCGGACGTGGCGGGTGTGGATGAGGCCAAGGCCGAGCTGCAGGAGATCGTCGCGTTCCTCAAAGACCCGCAAGGCTACGGACGGCTGGGCGCGCGCATGCCCAAGGGGGTGTTGCTGGTCGGGCCGCCCGGCACGGGCAAGACGCTGCTGGCCAAGGCGGTGGCGGGCGAGGCGGGCGTGCCGTTCTTCAGCATCAGCGGCAGCGAGTTCGTGGAGATGTTCGTCGGCGTGGGAGCTGCGCGCGTGCGCGACCTGTTCGAGCAGGCGCGGCAGAGGGCGCCCGCAATCATCTTCATCGACGAGCTCGATGCCCTGGGCCGCGCCCGTGGGGCGGCAGGCTTCGTGGGCGGGCATGACGAGCGGGAGCAGACGCTCAACCAGTTGCTGGTGGAGCTCGACGGCTTCGACAGCTCCACCGGCCTGGTGCTGCTGGCGGCGACCAACCGGCCGGAAATCCTCGACCCGGCCCTGTTGCGCGCCGGGCGCTTCGACCGCCAGGTGCTGGTGGATCGGCCGGACAAGCAGGGCCGGGTGCAGATTCTCAAGGTGCATGTGCGAAAGATCCGCCTTGCCGCGGATGTCGATCTGGAGCAGGTTGCGGCCCTGACCACGGGCTTTTCCGGCGCCGACTTGGCCAACCTGTGCAACGAGGCGGCGCTGGCGGCGACGCGGCGCGGCGCGGCCGAGGTGACGCTGGCCGACTTCACCGTGGCCATCGAACGCATCGTGGCCGGTCTGGAGAAGAAGAACCGCCTGCTCAACCCGCATGAGCGCGAGGTGGTCGCATACCACGAGATGGGGCATGCGCTGGTGTCGCTGGCGCTCTCGCAGCGAGAGGCCGTGCACAAGGTGTCCATCATCCCGCGCGGCATCGGGGCGCTGGGCTACACCTTGCAGCGGCCCACCGAGGACCGCTTTCTGATGACCCGCGCCGAGCTCGAACACAAGATCGCCGTCTTGCTGGGCGGGCGGGCCGCGGAGAAGCTGGTGTTCCACGAACTCTCCACCGGCGCGGCCGACGACCTGGCCAAGGCCACCGACATCGCGCGCGACATGGTCACGCGCTACGGCATGGAGGAGTCCCTGGGCTACGTGGCCTGGGAACCGCCGCGCCAGCAGGTGATGGATGCCCCGGGCCTGGGGCCGGCCACGCCGGCTCTGGCGCCCGACACCCAGGCCCGCATCGACGCGGCCATTCGCGCCACGGTGATGGCCGGCTTCGATGCCGCCACGGCAGTGCTCGTTCGCAACCGCGACGTGCTCGAAAGCTGCGCGCGTGAGCTGCTGGCCCGTGAGACGCTGGACGAAGCGGCGCTGCAGGCACTGACACGCGACCTGCGCCGCGGCTGACGGGCGGCGCGAACGAACGCGCCCCGCACGCGGCGCACGCCCGACGTGCGCGCCCGGCCCTCACACGCAGCGCGCGCCGTCCACCTCGATGCACACGCCGCTGATGAAGGCGGCTTCGTCGCTGGCGAGGAACAGGGCGGCGTTGGCCACGTCGAGCGCGGTGGAAAAGCGCCCCAGCGGAATCGTGGCGCGGAACCTGGCCAGGCGCTCCTCGGTGAGTTCGCCGCCGGCGAATTCGGTGCCCAGGCCGGTGGTGGGGTTGAACACCGGGTTGATGCAGTTGACGCGGATGTTGTCCGGCCCGAACTCGGCGGCCAGCGACTTGCTGGTGATGATGACCGCGCCCTTGGAGCCGTTGTACCAGGTCAGCCCCGGGCGCGGGCGCACGCCGGCGGTGGAGGCGATGTTGATGAAGCTGCCCCCGCCCTGGGCGCGAAACACCGGCACGGCGGCCAGCGTGGCGTGGTAGATGCTCTTGACGTTGACGGCGTAGCAGCGGTCGAACTCGGCCTCGGTCACGTCGAGCGCGCTCTGGTTGCGGTGCGTCCAGCCGGCGTTGTTCACCATCACGTCCAGTCGGCCGTGGCGCTGCACGGCGAAGTCCACCAGCGCGCGCACCGCCTCGCCCTGGGTGACGTCGGCGCGGAAGAAGGCCGCATCGCCGCCGCGCTGCGCGATGCTGGCGGCCACCTGCTCGCCGCGCGCGGCGTCGAGGTCGTTGACGATGACGCGCGCGCCTTCCTCCGCCAGCCGCCGCGCGATGCCCTCGCCGATGCCGCCGGCCGCGCCGGTGACGATGATGGATTTGCCTGCGAGCCGCATGAGGATGCCCTTTTCCGATTATCAAAAATGAGAGCGAAACCTTACCAGTTGGCGCTGGGGTTCCGCCCAAAAGACAAAAAATTCCGCCCGCAGGCGCTCAGAAGGTGTGAATGAATCGGGCGTGGAGGATTCGTGCGCAACTTCTCATCCATGGTGAATGGCCACCGTCTTGAGCGTGGTGAAGCCGTAGAGCGCCTCGAAGCCCTTTTCGCGGCCGTGGCCGGAGGACTTCACGCCGCCGAAGGGCAGTTCCACGCCGCCGCCGGCGCCGTAGTTGTTCACGAAGACCTGGCCCGCGCGCACGCGCCGCGCCATGCGCAACTGGCGCGCGCCGTCGCGCGTCCACACGCCCGCGACCAGGCCGAACGGTGTGGCGTTGGCCAGCGCCACCGCTTCGTCCTCGTCATGAAACGGCATCGCCGCGAGCACCGGGCCGAACACCTCCTCCTGCGCCAGCCGGTGCATCACCGGCACGTCGCGCAGCAGGGTGGGGGCCTGGTAATAGCCGCCTTCGGGCGCGCTCTCAACCACGCGGCCCTGCGCCACCATGGGGATGCCGGCGGCCTGCGCGTCGCTGAGGAAGTCCCACACGCGCTGGAGCTGGCTCTGTCGGATCAGCGGGCCGCAGTCCAGGTCCATCGCCGCCGGGCCCACGCGCAGCCGCTCGAAGGCCGCGCCCAGGCGCTCGAGCAGCGGCTCGTAGATCAGGCTGTCGATAAGCACGCGCGAGCCGGCGCTGCAGGTCTGCCCGGCGTTCTGCACGATGGCGTTGATCAGATAGGGCAGGGCGTCGTCGAGGTCGGCGTCGGCGAACAGGATCTGCGGGCTCTTGCCGCCGAGTTCGAGCGTCACCGGGCAGTGCCGCTCGGCCGCGGCCTGCTGGATCAGCGTGCCCACGCGCGGGCTGCCGGTGAAGCTGATGTGGTCGATGCCGGGGTGGCGCGCGAGGGCGTCGCCCACCTCGTGGCCGTAGCCGGTGACGATGTTGATCGCCCCCGGCGGAAAGCCCACCTCGGCAGCCAGCTCGGCCACGCGCAGCAGCGACAGGCAGGCGTCCTCGGCGGGCTTGACGACGCAGCAGTTGCCCGCGGCCAGCGCGCCGCCGACGCTGCGGCCGAAGATCTGCATCGGATAGTTCCACGGGATGATGTGGCCGGTCACGCCGTGCGGCTCGCGCCAGGTGAGCACCGAGGTGCCGTTCGTGTAGGGAACGGTCTCGCCGCAGAGCTTGTCGGCCGCACCGCCGTAGAACTCGAAATAGCGCGCCAGCGCGGCCGCATCGGAGCGCGCCTGTTTGGTGGGCTTGCCGCAGTCGCGCTGCTCGATGGCGGCGAGCTCCTCGGCGTGCTCGGCAATCTTCAGCGACAGCCGCAGCAGCAGCCGCCCCCGCTCGGCCGGGCTCAGCCGCGACCACGGACCTTCGAAGCAGGCGCGCGCGGCGCGCACGGCGGCGTCGATGTCCTCGGGGCCGCTGCGCGGGATGTCGTCATAGGGCTCGCCGGTGGAGGGGTCGATGACCGGCAGGGTGCGGCCGCTGGCGGCGGGCACGGCGGCGTTGGCGATGTGGTTGAACTGCATGGCGCAAATTGTGCATCCGCGCTGCGCCCGGGGGCTGTCGGGCAGGCGTCAGGCTTCCTGGCCCGCTGCAAGCGTCACGCAGGGCTGCCAGAATGCAGTGTTTTGGCCCATGCCCCAGCGCGATTCGGTGGGTTTTTGCTATGAAAAATGAAGTATCGAAGGTGCCGCCACCACGGCTGCCGACCGCCATCTGGGTGCTGGGCTTCGTCAGCCTGCTCATGGACGTGTCGTCCGAGATGATCCACAGCCTGCTGCCCATGTTCATGGTGGGCACGCTGGGCATCAGCGTGGCGGTGGTGGGGCTGATCGAAGGCCTGGCCGAGGCCACCGCGCTCATCGTCAAGGTGTTCTCCGGCGTCATCAGCGACTGGCTGGGCAAGCGCAAGGCGCTGGCGGTGCTGGGCTACGGACTGGGGGCGGCGTCCAAGCCCTTGTTCGCGCTGGCGCCAGGGGCGGCGTGGATCGTCTCGGCCCGGCTGATCGACCGCGTGGGCAAGGGCATCCGCGGTGCGCCGCGCGATGCGCTGGTGGCTGACATCGCGCCGCCGAAGCTGCGCGGCGCGGCCTTCGGGCTGCGCCAGTCGCTCGACACCGTGGGCGCCTTCGCCGGCCCGCTGCTCGCCGCCGGCCTGATGCTGCTGTGGGCCGACAACTTCCGCGCCGTGTTCTGGGTGGCCATCATCCCGGCCGCGCTGGCCGTGGCGCTGCTGGCCTTCGGCGTGCGCGAGCCCGGGCACGCCAACACCACCGCCGCGCGCGGCAACCCGATTTCGCGCGCCAACCTGCGCCGGCTCGGCACGGCGTATTGGTGGGTGGTGGCCGTGGGCGCGGTGTTCACACTGGCGCGGTTCTCGGAGGCCTTTCTGGTGCTGCGCGCAGAGCAGACCGGCGTCGCCGTGGCGCTGGTGCCGCTGGTGATGGTGGCCATGAACGTGGTCTACGCGGCCAGCGCCTACCCGTTTGGCAAGCTCTCGGACCGCGTGCCGCACGGCGCCATGCTGCTCGCGGGGCTGGCCGTGCTGGCGGCGGCCGACATCGTGATCGCCACCTCCAGCCACTGGAGCGGGCTGCTCGTCGGCGTGCTGCTGTGGGGCGTGCACATGGGCCTCACCCAGGGCCTGCTGGCCGCCATGGTGGCCGACACCGCGCCGGCCGATCTGCGCGGCACGGCCTTCGGCTTCTTCAACCTGGTCAGCGGCGGCGCGATGCTGGCGGCCAGCGTCATCGCCGGCGCACTGTGGGAGTACCTCGGCCCGGGCTGGACCTTCGGCGCCGGTGCCGCCTTCTGCGGTCTCGCGGCGCTCGCGCTCGCGCTGCGCCGGCGGGCGATGCGGCTGCGCTGACCGGCCCCCGGGCGGCCGCCATTGGCGCGGTGGCGGCGAGTCCGTAGAATCGCCGTTACATTTCCTGACAGGAGCGGCAGGTGACCGCAGTGGTGTTTGCGGACCTGGTGGACAGCACCGGGCTGTACGAGCGCGTGGGCGACGCCCAGGCTTCGCGCTTCGTCACCAGCTTGCTCGACGAGGTTGCGCAGACCGTTCAGCTGCACCGCGGCCGTGTCGTCAAAAGCCTCGGCGACGGCGTGTTCGCCGTGTTCGACGACGTGGCCGACGCCCTGCAGGCCTGCATGGCCTTGCAGGTCGAACTCGCCCAGCGTGCGCCGCGCGCGCAGGACGACGCCCCGCCCGCCATGATGCGCATGGGCCTGGAGAGCGGCGAGGTGGTGCAGGTCGGTGGAGACTGCTTCGGCGATGCCGTCAACACCGCCGCGCGCCTGGCCGGTCTGGCCGCTGCGCAGCAAATCCTCACCACCGCGCGGGTGCGCGACCTGTTGCCGCCCGCCTTGCAGGCCCGGCTGTTTCGCCTTGGCCCCATGGTGTTGCGCGGGCACAGCAGCGCCACCGAGGTCTTCCGCGCGAGCTGGCAGACGGAGGATGAGGCCGACCTCACCCGCGTGGCCGACGTGCCCAGCGCCGGCAGCCTGCGCGTGCTGCAGTTGATCGCCGGTGAACGCCGCCTGAGCCTCGCACCCGGCGGGCTGCCGCTGGCCATTGGCCGCGCCAGCGGCAACGCGGTGTGCATGCCCGACGCACGGGTGTCACGGCTGCATGCCACGCTCACGCCGCGCGGCGCGCAGTTCGTGCTCGCCGACCTCTCCAGCGGCGGCACCTGGGTGCGCCTGGGCGAGGCAGCCGAGCCGCTGTTGCTCCGGCGCGGCAGCTGCGTGCTGGTGGGCAGCGGGCGCATCGGCCTGGGCGCCGACCCCGCGGAGCCCGACAGTCCATCGATCGGTTTCCAGATCGTCGAACTGGGACGAGAATGACGCCCTCGGAGGGACACATGCCGTTGCAACGCCTGGGCCGTTATGAACTTCTCCGCGTGCTCGGACGCGGGGCCATGGGCGTCGTCTACGAAGCGCGCGACCCCAACCTCGAACGCCGCGTGGCGATCAAGACCATCCGCATGGAAGACCTCGGCGGCGCGGCCGAGCTGGCGGACTACGAAGCGCGCTTTCGCGCCGAGGCGCGCTCAGCGGCGCGGCTGCAGCACCCCAACATCGTCAGCGTCTACGACTCCGACCGCGACGGCGACGTCGCCTTCCTCGTCATGGAGTTCGTCGAGGGGCAGGACCTCAAATTCCACCTCGCCCAGGCCCGGCGCTTCAGCCTGGAGGAAACGCTCAACCTCACCAGCGACCTGCTCGCCGCGCTGGACTATTCCCACCGCCAGGGCGTGGTGCACCGCGACATCAAGCCGGCCAACCTGCTCATCGAAAGCTCCGGCCGGCTCAAGCTCACCGACTTCGGAGTCGCCCGCATCCAGGACGGCGGCGACGCCACCCGCACCGCCAGCGGCATGGTGGGCACGCTGAAATACATGGCCCCCGAACAGGTGCAGGGCAAGCGCGCGGATGCGCGCAGCGACCTGTTCTCCGTCGGCGTGGTGCTCTACCAGCTGCTCACCGACCGGCGGCCCTTCGACGGCGCCAATGAATACGAAATCATCACCGCCATCGTGGCCGATGACCCGCCGCCACCCTCGCAGTTCAACACTGCGCTGCCGCGTGGGCTCGACCGGCTGATCGAGCGCGCACTGGCCAAGGAGGCGGCCGACCGCTTCCCCACCGCGGCCGACTTCGCCCGTGCCCTGCGCGAGGCCGTGCAGCCCGGCGACGACACCACCGTGCGCCCGCCACCCGGCCCGCGGTCCGGGCCGGGCGAAGCCGGGGGCTCCACCGGCGCGAGCGCCTGGCGCGGCTCGGTGCCGCCCTCCGTGGGCAGCGGCTCCTCGAGCACGGTGACGCAGGAGCTCGAACTGCTGTACTGGAAGGACGTCAAGGACACCAGCGACCCCGAAGAGCTCGACGTCTTTCTCGCCAAGTTCCCGCAAGGCATTTATGCCGAGCTGGCGCGCAAACGCCTCAAGACGCTCAAGGCCGCCGCAGCGCTCGCGCCCACCGTCACCCCGCAGGCCGGTGCGTTCGAGGCCACGATGCGGGTGAGCCCGCCACCCACCGCGGCGCCTGCGTCGGCATCCACCCCGCGCGAGACCACGCAGACCGAGCTGCAGACCCAGCTCATCCCGCGCCGCAACCCGCTGCTGCAGCCATCGAGCGCCACCGAGTCCGACGACGGCACCACCCGGTGGCTCGCCCGCGAGGCCGCGGCGGACGCGCGTGAGCCGGATGAATCCGGGGCCGCTGGCGCCGAACCACAGGGCGACGGTGGCGCCGCGGCCGAGGTTGCCTCCAGTGTCGCCGCAGTCAGCCCTGGCGCCTCGACCGTGCGCCCAGCGGCCACCGCATCTGCCACACGGCCGGCATCGGGCGGGAACAAGGGCCGTGGCCCCGCAGCGCCCGAGGATTCCAGCCGCAAAGGCCTGCCGCTGGCCGCACTCGGTGGCGGTGCGCTCGTTCTGGCATTGGCCGGTGCGGCATGGTGGAGCCTGCGCGGCGATTCGACGAGCGACGCCGCAGCCCTCGCAGCCGCATCCGCAGCGTCGGCCGCCGCCTCGGCGGCCAGTGCGGCCGGCGGCGCGCTGATTCCTGCCTCGGCCGCCCTGGCCGCGGGAGAGGAGGTGATCGTGGCCACGTCTTCCGCGGGCACGGCTTCCAGCGCAGCCAGTGCCGCCAGCCGCGCTTTGCAGGCCGCCTCGGCTCCGGCCTCACGGGCCTCGAGGCCGGCGGCACCGGCAGCCGCAGCAGCGTCCGCCGCCTCCAGTGCACACAGCGCCGAGCCCGCGGCGGCCACGCCCGTGCCCGCCGCAGCACGTCCGGCCTCGCGCGCCGGACGACCGGACGATGCGGCCTCCGCCACGGCGGCGGCCAACGGCGCGGCCTCCGCCGCCGCCAACCCCGACGAGTTGTGCGGCGACAAGGTTTTCATCGCCCGCGAGCTGTGCCTGCGCCAGGCCTGCGCGCAGCCGAAGTACCGCAGCCACCCCATCTGCAAGGAGCGCCGCGAAATCGAGAAGTGGCGCGAAGAGGAGGCCGAGCGGCGCCGGCTGCAGGGTAACTGAGCCGTCCCGCGTTTCGGCCCAGCGGGTCAGTCAGACTGTCCAGCAGTGCCCGGGTGGACGCGCAGGTGGTGGCTCAGCAAGGTCCGTAGTCGCAGGGGTCGCAAGGGCTTGCGTAGCACGGGGAACTCCCGGCCCACCGCGCCGAGAGCCTGCACATCCTCGCCAGTGAGCAGCACGGCCAGACGCAACCCCTGCACACACTCACGCGCCTCGCGAAGCACTGACAAGCCATCTCGCGGGCCAGGCAGCCGCCAATCGCTGAGAACAACCTCGAATCGGTGCCGCGCAAACAGGCCGGACGCTTCCCTGGCGTCCTCGGCGCACTGCACCTCCAACCCCCAGCCCTCGAGCATGCGGACAAGAGCGTCGCGGACCAGCGGGTTGTCTTCTACGACGAGCACGCGCCCGAACAACGGCCAGGCGGCCGTCATCTCGACCGCCGACGACTGCTGCTCGGTGCACGGGGCCGTTGATGGAAGTCGCAGCGCAAAGACCGAGCCGCGCCCGACCCGCGAGCGCACGCTCACCGGATGGCCGAGCAGGTTGGCGATGCGCCGCACGGTCGACAGCCCCAGGCCATAACCCTTGGCGGGATCGCGGGCCGGGTTGTCCAACTGCACGAACTCTTCGAACACTGGGCCCTGGGCCTCGGCGGGAATGCCGATGCCGGTGTCCACCACTTCGATGCGCAGGTCTCGGCCATCGCGCCGCACGCCAAGTAATACGCCGCCGCGTTGGGTGTAACGAATGGCGTTCGTCAACAGGTTCGACAGCACCCGCTCGAGCAGTGCGGGGTCACTGGTGGTCCAGGCCATCGTTGGGTGAATGCGAAGCTGCAGACCCTTGTGCCGGGCGGCGGCCTCATACATGGCGGCCTGGCGCTCGAGAAAGGGTTGCAGAGCGAAGGTCTTGCGCTCCGGGACGATCTGGCCGCTATCCAGGCGTGACAGATCCAGCACCACACCGAGCAGGCGGTCTAGCGCCGACATGCACTCGTTCAGACGGGCGACGGTTTTGTCGTCATGTTCCCCGTCCTCGAGCACGCTCAGGTACAGGTTCATCGCCTGCAGCGGCTGTCGCAGGTCGTGGCTGGCGGCGGCGAAAAACTGGGACTTCGCCGCATGCGCTGCCTCGGCCTGCCGGCGCTTGAGATCGAGCTCGCGCAGCAGGTTTTCGTTCAGAAGGCGCGTGGCCATGTCGTTGTGAAGCGCGCGGCCGAATCGCACGCCAGCCATGCCCAGTGTCAGCCACAGGAGCACCACGAACAGCGCTTCCAGCGCGTGATACAGGCCGCCGAGCAACAGCAACTGCAAGCCCATGCCCAGCAGGATGGGGGTGAACGAGGCCCACATTGCCGGCGGCCAGCAGCAGAACTGTGCCATCGAACTGGCCGACACTACAGTACCCAGCGCAAGCAGCAAGAAAATCAGCGCGTCATTGCCTGTGGTCATCACCGGATAGAAACCGACCAGAATGACCAGGCCGGATGCACCCGTGCGCCAGACGAACGCGGCGAGCCAGGGGCGAGCGTTGCCATCGGGCGTGTCCAGCGCTCGTGTGACCCGGCGTACGAAAAACACCCGCTCGATCGCGATCACATAGAGCAAGGCCATCGGCCCCAAACCTGCCACCCAGCCCACGACTGGCACCGTGAGGGTGCCGATCAGCACTGGCCCGATGAAGGCGATGATGAGCGCTGTGCGCATGCCGGCCACCAGCTGCTCGAGCGCGCCGCGCTCGAGCGACCGGCGCTGCGCGTCATCGCGCACTTGCGCGAACATGCAAGCCGGGCTGAGCATCCAGCGCGAACGCCAACTCCCGGCGGTACAGGGCGCAGTTGCCTCAGCCCGCATCGTCACGCAGTGCGTCGCGCGCCATCATCACAGCCTGGAGTCGGTTGGTGGCGCCCAACTTCGAGAAGATGGCGTTGAGGTGGTTCTTCACGGTGCCCGGCGAAATGCCCATGTGGCGCGCGATTTCCTTGTTGCTTCCGCCACTTGCGAGCAGCCGCAGCACGGCGGTTTGCCGAGCGGTCAACCCGAACGGCCCAGCGCCGGCCGGATTGGCTTCCGTGTGCGGTCCGTCCGGTGCATCGGAGAATGCGGGGTCGCCCTGCGCCAGCCTGCGCAGCAGCGACAACAGGGCCGGTATCTCCAGGGACTTGGGAATGTATGCCACTAGACCCGCGTGGCGCGCGCGGCGCGCGAGCGTCGGGTCGTCGACCCCCGACATCAGGCCAACACCAAGGGCCGGGTGCTGCTCGATCAACTCGGACGCGCAGCGCATACCATCCATGCCCGGCAACAGATAGTCGAGAAGCACCAGATCGAATCGGTCTGGGTCGTGCGCAATCGTGACGAGCGCCTCATTCGCCGACCCAAGGGCCTCGACCCGAAGCCCGGGCGCCTGATGCAGCAGCGCCGCGCGCAGACCGTCGCGAAACAACGGATGGTCATCGACCAACAACAGCGAAAAGCCGTCCAGAACGTCCAAAACGAAGCCTCGTCGTGGTGGGATGTCGCGGTAGCCGTCAAGCATAGGGGCATTGTCGAACCTGCGTGCATGGGCCATTTGGCCTATGGATATCCCGCGGTCCCTCGGGCAGGATTTCGGCTCGGGTCGATCGGATGACCGGCCCACAGTTACGGTGAGGCGAGGGGTGACGCCGGCAAGGCGGACGGGGCGCGCAGCCGATCTCGCGTAGACGCGGGGTCAGGCGAAGGGTGTGGTGTTGCGCCTCGTCCGCCCGGTTGGGGTACAGGGATCGCGGGGGCTGCCCCTGCCGGCCCGTCGGTCGGTGGCAAATTTCGTTTGGAGTGAGCATGGTTCGCAGATTGAGAGGGTGGATCGCGTTGGCGTTACTTGCTGGGCTGACCGTTGCTACGGCTCAGACTGCGGCGCCGCGTGTGCCGCAGGGTCCAGGGCAATCCATGCTGGTGCTCGATGCCTCGGGGTCGATGTGGGGGCGAGTGGGGGGAAGGGCCAAGATCGAGATTGCACGTGAGGCCGTTGCGAGCATGCTGGCATCGTGGCCTGCTAATCAGCAGATCGGCCTGATGGCGTATGGCCACCGCAGCAAGGGCAGCTGCACCGACATCGAGGTGTTGAAGCAACCAGCGCCACTCGAGCGTGCGAGCTTTCAGCAGGCGGTCAATGCGTTGCAGCCCAAGGGGATGACGCCCATCACCGCCTCGGTTCGCATGGCGGCCGAACAACTCAAGTTCAGCGAACAGAAAGCCACCGTCATTTTGGTCAGCGACGGCGAGGAGACCTGCCAGGCCGATCCCTGTGCCCTGGGCAAGGAGCTCGAGCGGCTCGGCGTGGATTTCACCGCCCATGTGGTCGGCTTCGACATCGAAAACAACCCCAAGGCCAAGACGGAATTGCAATGCCTAGCCAGTGCCACCGGAGGGCGCTACCTGGATGCCAAGGATGCGGGCGAACTCAACAAAGCGCTCAAGGCTGTCGCACAGATACCCTCCGAGATGGCGCCGCCAGCCTGCGGCCAGTTCGTCGAAGGGCCCGAATTCGCGATGAACCGCAGCACCTGGCCCACCGGTGCGCATGCCAGCCTCAGTGCCCAGCCCAAGGGGTTCGAGCCGGTCGAGATGGCCGAGAACGCGGATGCCCGCGCTTGCCAGAAGCTGTGCAATGAGGACAAGTTATGCACGGCGTGGATGTTCGAGGCCATCGGGAGCAACTTTCGCACCTTGCCTATGTGTTTCCGATGGGATGGCGTCGCGGCCCTGAGCCCGCCGCAGGAGGGACACCCGGGCAACGCCATGGGTGTGAAGAAAGGGGTGCGGCAGATCGTGCGAGAAGCCGGAGCGGCCTGCCGATGAGCCAGCCGGTTTATCCAGTCAGCGCAGACCTTCGCAGCGTCACGCCAGCGCCGGTGGTACCGAAACGGCCCCACCGAGGCGCAAGCTCGGCTGTGCGCGGCCGCCCGCCGACCAGTTCACTTCGACCCAGGAGAACGCGATGAACAATGCTGAAAACAACCCCGCGGTGGCGGGTGGAACTGCGGGAGCGTCGACATCGGTCCCTTTGCTGACGACGCGGGTGACAGAGATGCTGCTGCGCCCAGGCGAAGCCTGGCCGCGCATCGTCGATGAGAATCACGGGATTGCACACATCTATCAGCACTACCTCGTGTTCTTGGCGGCCATTCCGGCCGTGGCAGGCTTCGTGGGCTACAGCTTGGTGGGGGCGGGGGCGTTTGGTCTGTCCGTCCGGGTGCCGATCGTCGAGGGCCTGGTTGGCATGTTGGTCGGTTACGCGCTGTCGCTGGTGATGGTGTTCGTCATGGCTCTGGTGGCCAAAGCCCTGGCACCGAAGTTCAACGGGGTCGCGGAACTGCCGCGGGCATTCCAACTGATGGCCTACGGCACCACGGCCGCGTGGGCCGGTGGGGTGTTCAGCCTGTTGCCGTCGCTGGCCCCGCTGGGCTTATTGGCCGCGCTGTATTCGGTGTACCTGATCTACCGCGGCGCTCCGGTGCTGATGCAGATTCCGCAGGCCCGGGCGGTGGGCTACACGACGACGCTCGTGGTCTGTGGCGTGATCGCCGGGTTCGTGGTGGCGTTGTTGACGTCGCTCCTGACGCCCGGGCCGGCAGGTCTGCGCTTTTTGGGGGGGGATGCGACAGGTGGGATCCCGTCAAAGTCCGCCGGCGTGAGCATCACTGTGCCCGGAACGTCAATCAACATCGACACCGCCAAACTGGAGGAAGCCAGTCGGCGCATGGAACAGGCGCAGGCCAGGGGCGACGACAAGGCCGTCGGACAGGCGGTGGGCGACATGCTCAATGCCGCCATGGGTGGCAAGGCCGCCGCACCGATCGCACCTGAGGCCCTGCGTGCGCTCGTGCCCGAAACCCTCGGCCCCCTCCCACGCACCTCGCTGGAGACGCGCAGCGACGCCGCATTCGGCGTGCAGTTCACCAACGTCTACGCGGACTACTCGGCAGGCGAGCACGCCGTTTCACTTCGAGTGCAGGACGTCGGCGTCATTCCCATGCTGGCCAAGGGTATGGCCGGGTGGGCCAGCAGTTCGGTGGATCGCGAGACGCCGGAAGAGGTGGAGCGTGTGTTCCGCCGCGATGGCGTTGCAATCAAGGAGCGGTATCGTAAGGACGGTACCGACTCGGGCCTCTCGATGTTGCTGCCCAATGGCGTCCTGCTCGACGTTGAGGGCAACATGTCCATGGACGCGTTGCGCAAAGCGGTGGAGTCCGTCCCCGTGGCGCGCATCGCGGCCATGACCCGCTGATGGGGAACCGGGTGCTGCACCTGCACGCCGACGCGGCGACGGGTATGGCGGGGCGCAGTGCTGACAGCAGACCAATGAGCGTCGATCAGGCATTTGCCTGCAGTGCCGTGCGCACCGGCCGCCAGGCCGCGGCGTGGTCGCGCAGCCAGCGCTCGGAGCGGTCGCTGGCGTGTTGCGTGGGGTGGAAGTCAGGGCGGAACCAGTCGCGCCAGGGGCGAAAGCTCTGGCGCAGCAGGCCCTTGCGGCCGAACAGGAAGTGCGCGGCGCTGCGCCAGGTGGAGAGCCGCCACAGCGTGCCGTCGCGGCGCAGATTGGCGAGGGTCTGGCGCAGGGTGTCGCCCAGAAAGATGAGGGTGACGCGGCGCATCCATTTTCGCCGCCAGTCCTCGTTGCCGCCGAGCGCACGGTAGAGGTCGAAGGCGGTGCATTTGTGCTCGGCTTCCTCGGCGCTGTGTCAGAGCCAGAGCAGCTGCAGACGCTCTTCGCTGTCGGCCAGCCACTCGGGGTGGGTGAGCAGCCATTCGGCAAACAGCGCGGTGAAATGCTCGTTGGCCGCGGTGATGGCCAGGCCGTGGCGCGGGTCCAGCCCGTGCATGAGATCCAGGCGCGCGCGGGCGCGCGGCTCCCAGTCGTTGACCAGGCCGTGGCGTTCGATCTGGGCATTGAACAAGGCGTGGATGCGCCGATGGGTGGCCTCCTGGCCGACGAAGCCTTGCACCTCCTCGCGCCAGCGTGCCTGAGCCTGCGGCGGCAGCACGGCGAGGCCGGCGCGCACCGAGTCGATGAAGAACTGCTCACCGACCGGAAAGCTCATTGACAAGGCGTTGAAGAACGCGGTGCGAAAGGCATCTCCGCCGCACCAGTGGCGCGGCACGGGGGCGTCGAGGTCGATCAACAGGCGGCGGACGACGAGTTCGGTCATGGGGGCATTGTGCGGCAGGCCGCGCCGCGCTGCCAAGGCGGGCATGGCCCGGTGAGTAAAGCAAAAAAGCCCGCCGGTGGCGGGCTTCCTGGGCGGTGCGCCGTGCTCAGCCGCCGTGGAATTTCACCACCAGCGGCACGATGAGTAGCGCCACGATGTTGATGATCTTGATGAGCGGGTTCACCGCGGGGCCGGCAGTGTCCTTGTAGGGGTCGCCCACGGTGTCGCCGGTCACGGCGGCCTTGTGCGCCTCGGAGCCCTTGCCGCCGTGGTGGCCGTCTTCGATGTACTTCTTGGCGTTGTCCCAGGCGCCGCCGCCGGTGCACATGGAGATGGCGACGAACAGCCCGGTGACGATGGTGCCCATGAGCAGGCCGCCCAGCGCCTTGGGCCCGAGCAGCAGGCCCACCAGGATCGGCGTGATGACCGGCAGCAGGCTGGGGATCATCATCTCCTTGATGGCGGCCTTGGTGAGCATGTCCACGGCCACGCCGTATTCGGGCTTGGCCGTGCCTTCCATGATGCCTTTGATGGTGCTGAACTGGCGGCGCACCTCCACCACCACCGAACCGGCGGCGCGGCCGACGGCCTCCATCGCCATGGCGCCGAACAGGTAAGGGATGAGGCCGCCGATGAACAGGCCGACGATGACCATCGGGTCGCTGAGGTTGAAATCCACCGACTGGCCCAGGCCTTCGAGCTTGTGGGTGTAGTCGGCGAACAGCACCAGCGCGGCCAGACCGGCCGAGCCAATGGCGTAGCCTTTGGTCACGGCCTTGGTGGTGTTGCCCACGGCGTCGAGCGGGTCGGTGATGTCGCGCACGCTGCTGGGCAGTTCGCTCATCTCGGCGATGCCGCCGGCGTTGTCGGTGATGGGGCCGTAGGCGTCGAGCGCGACGATGATGCCCGCCATGCTCAGCATGGACATGGCCGCCACCGCGATGCCGTAGAGGCCGGCCAGCGCATAGGACACCACGATGGCGATGCAGACGAACAGCACCGGCCAGGCGGTGGAGCGCATCGACACGCCCAGGCCCGCGATGATGTTGGTGCCGTGGCCGGTGGTGGAGGCCTGCGCGATGTGGCGCACCGGCTTGTACTGCGTGCCGGTGTAGTACTCGGTGATCCAGACCAGCGCGGCGGTCAGCGCCAGGCCGACGACGGTGGAGCCGAAGAGGCGCATCTGGCTGCCGCTGGCGGTGATGGCGTTGTCCGGGATGAGCAGCAGGGTCACGAAGTAGAACAGCCCCAGCGACAGCAGCCCCGCGATCGCCAGACCCTTGTAGAGCGCGGGCATCACGTTCTTCATGCCCGGCGTGGCCTTGACGAAGAAGCAGCCGATGATGGAGGCGACGATGGACACGCCGCCGAGCGCAAGCGGGTACACCACCGCCTGCACGGGCGCGGCCGCGACCATCAGTGCGCCGAGCACCATGGTGGCGATCAGCGTGACGGCGTAGGTCTCGAACAGGTCGGCGGCCATGCCGGCGCAGTCGCCGACGTTGTCGCCCACGTTGTCGGCGATGACGGCGGGGTTGCGCGGATCGTCCTCGGGAATGCCGGCCTCGACCTTGCCCACCAGGTCCGCACCGACGTCGGCCCCCTTGGTGAAGATGCCGCCGCCCAGGCGCGCGAAGATGGAGATCAGCGAGGAGCCGAAGGCAAAGCCGATCAGCGGGTTGAGCAGGGTGGCCAGGTGCTTGTCCGGCGTGAGGTTGCCATTGCCCACCAGGAACCAGTAAAAGCCCGCCACGCCCAGCAGCCCCAGGCCCACCACCAGCATGCCGGTGATGGCGCCGCCGCGGAAGGCCACGTCCAGCGCCGGGCCGATGCCTTTGGTGGCCGCCTGGGCGGTGCGCACGTTGGCCCGCACCGAGATGTTCATGCCGATGAAGCCGCAGGCCCCCGAGAGCACCGCGCCGATGACGAAGCCCACGGCGGCCTTGCCGTCGAGGAACACGCCGATGAGCACCGCCAGCACCACGCCGACCATGGCGATGGTCTTGTACTGCCGCGCCAGATATGCCGCCGCACCGGCCTGGATGGCCGCCGCGATCTCCTGCATGCGGGCGTTGCCCGCGTCCTGCGAAAGAATCCAGCCGCGTGCCCAGATGCCGTAGATCACGGCCAGCAGCCCGCAGACGAGCGCCAGGATCAGCGCCGAGTTGCCGTTCATACACACTCCTCGTTCGTTGTTTCGCTTGGAAGGGGTTCAACGCCGTGGAGGAACCCCCGCTGCGTTGCTTCCTCGCTCCACCCGGGGAGGCGATTGGCCAACGAAATCAATTTACCCCGAATCGGTGACGCTGCGGTGTCGCGCAGGAGCGGTGAACGTAAAATCAGGGTTTGTCCTGATCCTCCCATTGACCCAACGCAAAAAGAAAGAGACGGTTTCTTCATGTCCCTCGACAACGTCACCCCCGGCAAGAACGCGCCCGAAGCCTTCAACGTCATCATCGAAATTCCCATGAACGCCGACCCGATCAAGTACGAGGTCGACAAGGCCACCGGCGCGATCTTCGTGGACCGTTTCATGAGCACGTCCATGCACTACCCGACCAACTACGGCTACGTGCCCAAAACCCTCAGCGGCGACGGCGACCCCTGCGACGTGCTGGTCATCACGCCGGTGCCGCTGATTCCCGGCGTGGTCGTGACCTGCCGGGCGCTGGGCATGATGCGCATGCAGGACGAGGCCGGTGAGGACAACAAGGTGCTCGCCGTGCCCACCGACAAGATCCTGCCCATCTACTCGCAGTGGAAGAAGCCGCAGGACCTCAACCCCGCGCGCCTCAACACCATTGCCCACTTCTTCGAGCACTACAAGGACCTCGAGCCCGGCAAATGGGTCAAGGTGCTGGGCTGGGAAGGCCCCGAGGCGGCGATGAAGGAAATCGCCGACGGCATTGCCAACTACAACAAGGCCAACGGCTGATTTTTCAGAAAATCTCCCGAAACCCCAGCGCCAACCGGTCAGGTTGCGCTATCAAATTTGAAAAGCCCGTGGTGCAGGCCACGGGCTTTTTTCATGGGGCGGGCAGGCGCGGCGGGGTGTGGCGCCTCACTCGATATCCACCGTGTGCACGCCGAAGTGGCCGGCGCGGCGGTCGGCGAAGTAGCGCAGCAGCGTCTCGCGCACGGTGCGAAATGCCAGTTCGTCCCAGGGAATCTCGCTCTCGGCGAACAGGCGCGCCTCCAGCGTCTCGTGGCCGGGGTCGAAGCGCTCGTCGAGCAGGCGGGCGCGGTAGAACAGGTGCACCTGCCCCGCGCGCGGCACGCTGAGCACGCTGAACAAGCCCTCGATCTCGATGCGCGCACCGGCCTCCTCGTCGGTCTCGCGGGCCGCGCCCTGCGGCGCGGTTTCGCCCAGTTCCATGAAGCCCGCCGGCAGCGTCCATTTGCCCCAGCGCGGCTCGATGTTGCGCTTGCACAGCAGCACCCGCTCGCCGAGGTAGGGCACGGTGCCCACCACGTTGAGCGGGTTTTCGTAGTGCACCGTGTGGCAGGCGGTGCAGATGGCGCGCTCGCGGGTGTCGCCGTCGTCGGGCAGGCGGTAGACCACCGGGGCGCCGCAGGCGCGGCAGTGTTTGATGGGGCTGCGAAACATGGAAAGCCAGTGTAGCGCCTGCCTGTGGCCCAACGAAAAAGGGCCCCGTGCGGAGCCCTGGGTCAGCGCGGCGGTCAGCGCCGTCAGGCCTTGGTCGACCTGGTGTGCTTCTCGATCAGCGCGCGGGCGGTCTCGAGCAGCTTCTTGCCATCGAAGCCGCGTTTGTTCATGTCCTCCACCCACTCCACCTCCAGCATGCGCGAGCGGCGGCGGAATTCCTGCGCGGCCTCGGGGCTGACGGTGAAGATGGTGTTGCCCCGGTCGGCCGCGGACTTGCGGCCCGCCACGTCGCCGCCCTGCTGCACCTTGCCCAGCCAGCCCGAGGTGGCCATGCCGGAGTTGGCGTCGATGATCTTCTTCAGGTCCGGCGGCAGGCTGTCGTACTTGGCCTTGTTCATGGTCATGACGAAGGTCGTGGTGTAGAGCGCGCCGCCGGCCGGGTCGAACTCGGCGTGGTACTTGGTGAGCTCGTTGACCTTCACCGCCGGCACCACTTCCCACGGAATCACGCAGCCCGCGATGGTGCCCTTGGACAGCGCATCGGGAATGCCCGGCAGCGGCATGCCCACGGGCACCGAACCCAGCGCGGCCAGCAGCTTCGTCACCTGGCGGGTGGGCGCGCGCAGCTTCAGGCCCTTCATGTCGGCCACCGACTTCACCGGCTTGTCCACCGTGTGGATCACGCCGGGGCCGTGCACCTGCAGGGCAATGGGGTGGGTGTCTTTGAACTCGTCGGGCGCGACGGTCTGCACATACTCCCAGTACGCCTTGGAGGTGGCCTCGGCGTTGCTCATCATGAAGGGCAGCTCGAACACCTCCACGCGGGGGAAGCGCCCCGCGGTGTTGCCGGGCAGCGTCCAGACCACGTCGGCCACGCCGTCCTTGGCCTGGTCGTAGAGCTGCACCGGCGAGCCGCCGAGCTGCATGGCCGGATAGCCCTCGAACTTGATGCGCCCGCCCGAGTCCGCCGTGACCTTGTCCATCCACGCCTTGTGCATGTTGAGCCAGACGTTGGACTGCGGCGCCATGAAGGTGCTGAACTTGAGCGTCACGCTCTGCTGCGCGAAGCCGCTGAGAACTGGTGCGCCGAGCACCGCCGCCGCTGCGCCGGACTTGAGGAGGGTTCGTCTCTGGATCATGGATGTCTCCGTTGTGGAATGGGTGAACGATAGGCGCGCGGCGCGGAAAGTTCCACCGGACATTCCCGCAGCAGGCCGCGGCCGTTCAGGAGATGAACTTCACCAGCCACAGCGCAATGCCGGGGAAGGCGAGCACCAGGCCGATGCGGATGAAGTCGCTGATGAGGAAGGGCAGCACGCCGCGGAAGGTCTCGCCCAGCGGCACGCCGCGCGCCAGCCCGTTGACCACATAGACGTTGAGCCCCATCGGCGGCACCAGCAGGCCGAAGGAGACGACCATCAGAATCATGATGCCGAACCACAGCGCCACCGACTCCTTGGGCATGCCGAAATCCAGCCCCATCACCACCGGGAAGAAGATGGGAATGGTCAGCAGGATGATGGACAGCTCCTCCGTCACCGTGCCCAGCACGATGTGCAGCGCCACGATGGCCACCATGACCCAGATCGGCGCGAGGTTCCAGCTTGCGATCAGATCGGTCAGCACATGCTGCACCTGCGACAGCGCCAGCGTGGAGTTCATCACGTCCGCGCCGATGAAGATCAGGAAGATCATGGCCGAGCTCTCGGCCGTGGCCAGGAAACTGTTGCGCAGCTTGGCCCAGGTCATCTCGCCCTTGACGAGGGCGGCGACCAGCGCCGCAAACGCCCCGACCGCCGCGCCCTCGGTGGGCGAGAAGAAGCCGCCGTAGATGCCGCCGAAGACGAGCAGAAACACGGAGGCAATCGGCGCCAGGCCCAGCACGGTGCGCAGCTGCATCTTCGGCCGCTCCACGTCGGTGGCCGGTGCGTGGCCGGGCACCAGGCGCACGTAGATCGCGATCACGATCATGTAGCTCACCATCGCCAGCACGCCGGGGATGGTGGCCGCGAGGAACAGCTTGGCAATGTTCTGCTCGGTGAGGATCGCGTAGATCACCAGTGGCACCGAGGGCGGAATCAGAATGCCCAGCGTGCCCGCGGTGGCCAGCGTGCCGGTGGCCAACCGGCCGGAGTAGCCGTGGCGCTTCATCTCCGGAAGCGCCACGCCCGTGATGGTGGCCGCCGTGGCCACCGAGGAGCCGCAGATCGCGCCGAACGCCGCGCTGGCCATGACCGACGCCATCGCCAGCCCGCCGCGCAGACCGCCCACGAGCGCGGCCGTGAATTCGAACAAGGCCTTGCTGATACCGCCTTGCGTGGCGAACTGGCCCATGAGAATGAACAGCGGAATCACCGAGAGGTCGTAGCTGGCAAAACGCGCGAACGCCATGCTGTTCATGAAGCTCGCATACGGCGCCCAGCCCGAGATGGCCACATACCCGACCGAGCCGGAGACGAACATCGCAATCGCGATGGGAATGCGCAGCACCATCAGGGCGAACATCAGCCCCAGGGTCATGAGCGCGACGCTGGAGCCGCTCATGCCGTCACCTCACCATGGGCGTGCCGCTCGAAGCGGCCGAAGCCGGCCACCAGCTGCACCAGGCCGATGACGGCGGTCAGCGCAAAGCCGAGCACCATCGTGGCGTAGGCCGGCCACTCGGGGAAGCCCAGCAGCATGGTGGTGGAGCCGTTCTGGAACGACTCCAGCCCGCCCACGCCGGCACGCCAGGCCAGCAGCGCAAACGACAGGCCGAGCACACCGGCGGCCATGCGGTCCAGCGCCGCATTGAGCCGGCGCGGCGCGCGTGCGGTGAAGAAATCGACCACGATGTTGCCGCGGTGCATCTGGCACAGCGGCATGAACAGCCCCACGACCGCGCCGGTGGCCAGCGCCACGAGTTCGAAGTCGCCCGGCACCGTCCAGCCCACGGTTTCACGGCCGACGATGCTCAGCGTGGCCAGCGACATGATGAGAGCCAGCAGCAGGCCCGCCGCCAGGGCGCACCAGCGCGCCAGGGTCTCCAGAACGTTCAAAGCAGTCTCCTATCGCGCCCGGTTCGGCCAAAGTCCGTCGAAAATTCCAGGGGCCGGGCGGTGCGCTTTTCAGGCGATGATGCCACGCCGCTTTTCAATGCCGGCGCGTCATGGGTCGAAAGCTGTTATCGCGAATTACGATACCCGAACGCGCAACTCGCCGAGGCCGCCGACGCTGCCGACCAGCAGGTCGCCGCGGCCCACTGCGGCCACGCCTTCGGGTGTGCCGGTGTAGATCAGGTCGCCGGGCTGCAGCGTCCAGGCGGCCGACAGGTGTTCGATGATCTCGCCGATGCTCCAGATCAGCTTGGCGATCTGGCTGCGCTGGCGGTCCGCGCCGTTGACCTGCAGCCAGATGTCGGCGGCGGCCACGTCGCCGGCCTGCTCCAGCGGAGTGATCGGCCCGATGGGGGCGGAGGCGTCGAAGCCCTTGCCGATGTCCCAGGGGCGGCCTTGCTTCTTCATGTCGTTCTGCAGGTCGCGCCGGGTCATGTCCAGCCCGACGGCATAGCCGAAGATATGGCGCTGCGCGTCGGCCGCGCGGATCTGCGCGCCGCCGGTGCCGATGGCCACCACCAGCTCGATCTCGTGGTGGAAGTTCTGCGTCAGCGTGGGGTAGGGCAGGGTGCCGGTTTCGCCGTCGTTGACCGGCACCAGCGCGTCCGCCGGCTTGAGGAAGAAGAACGGCGGCTCACGGCCGGTGAAGCCCATTTCCTTGGCATGCTCCTCGTAGTTGCGGCCCACGCAGTAGATGCGGTGCACCGGGAAGCGCTCGGGGCGTCCGCGCACGGGCACGCTGGTGACGGGGGGCGGCGGAAAGACGTAGGAGAGGGTCATGGTCGGCAAGCCTTTCTGGCGGGGGCGGGAAGTGGGCGGCAGTGGGCCCGGTTGGGCGCGGGCAGTGTGCCATGCGGAGGCAGGGCATAAAATAAGTATACATATTAAATTGACCAGGCACTTGTCGCCCTGCCGGTGGCCGGGTGGGTGGGCCACGGCGATGTCCTACACTGCCCTCATGATCGAGCCTTTCGACTTTCAGCATGCGCCGGCCCATCTGATTCGGCGTGCGCACCAGATTGCCGTGGCCTTGTTCATGGAGGAAACGGCGGACTTCGACGTCACGCCGGTTCAGTTCGCGCTGCTCAACGCCTTGCTGCAGACGCCGGGCATCGACCAGGTGACGCTGTCCTCGCGCGTGGCCTTCGACCCGGCCACCTCGGGCTCGGTGGTCGGGCGGCTGGAGGCACGCGGCTGGCTGCGCCGCGAGATGGACCCCGCCGACAAGCGCCGCCGCCTGCTGTGGGTCACGCCCGAGGGCGAGGCCGCCGTGCAGGCCATGCGCGGCGCGGTCGAGCGCGTGCAGCAGCGGCTCACCGCACCCCTGAGCGCGGCGCAGCGCGAACGCTTCGTCGCGCTGCTCGGGCAGCTGGTGGCGGGGCACGAGCTTGTGTCGGAGTGAAAAAAGACCTTCCCGCGGCCCGCGCTCGTCGGCACACTGGTGTGCGTTTCGTTTCTTTCGTTTCGAGCTTCAGGAGCTTCTCGCATGTCGAATTCCATTCACGCCTCCACCGTTCTTTCGTCGGCCACGCGCATGCGCCTTGGCGCGCTGGCGCTCGCGGGCCTGGCCGCGCTGGGCGGCTGCGCCAACATGAGCGACACGCAGCGCCACACGGCCATCGGCGCGGGCATCGGCGCGCTTGCCGGGGCCGCCATCGGTGACAGCAAGGGTGGCGCCATCGTCGGCGCCGGGCTGGGTGCGCTGGGCGGCTACGTCTGGTCCACGCAGATGCAGCAGAAGAAGGCGGCGATGGAGCAGGCCACGGCCGGCACCGGCGCCACCGTCACGCAGACGGCGGACAACCAGCTCAAGCTCAACATTCCGAGCGACATCTCCTTCGACACCAACAGCGCGGCCATCAAGCCCGCGCTGCACCCCATCCTCGACCAGTTCGCGCAAGGCCTGGGCGGGCAGCCCAGCATCGAGGTGCGCATCGTCGGCTACACCGACAGCACTGGCACCGATGCCATCAACAACCCCTTGTCGGTGAACCGCGCAGCCTCGGTGCGCGACTACCTGGTGGCGCGCGGCGTCGATTCGCGGCGCATCGCCATCGACGGCCGCGGCTCGCGCGACCCGGTGGCCGACAACAGCACCGAAGCCGGCCGCGCGAAGAATCGCCGGGTGGAAATCTTCCTCGCCGAGCGCGCGCCGCAACGCTGAGGCCTGTCGCATCCGGCCGCGCGATCCGCGCGGCGGAAACGTCAGGCAACGCTGAATCAGCCCCCGCGATGCCGCGCGCCGCCGGGCTGCGCGGCGCGCGAGCGCCTCGTTCCGCGTTGCCTTAAGCTGTGCGCATGAAGCTCTACAACTACTTCCGCTCCTCGGCCTCGTTTCGCGTGCGCATCGCGCTCGAGCTCAAAGGCCTGGCCTACACCTACGTGCCCGTGCACCTGGCGCGCGGCGAGCACCGCGAGGCGCCGTATGCCGCGCTGGCGCCCGAGCAGCTGGTGCCGCTGCTCGAACTCGACGACGGCACGCGGCTGTCGCAGTCCATGGCCATCATCGAGTTCCTCGACGAGACGCACCCCGCACCGCCGCTGCTGCCCGCCGAGCCGCGCGCTCGCGCGCGGGTGAGGGCGCTGGCGCAGATCGTCGCCTGCGAGATCCACCCGCTCAACAACCTGCGCGTGCTCAAATACCTCAACCGCGAACTGGGCGTAAGCGAAGACGCCAAGAACACCTGGTACCGGCACTGGGTGCGGCTGGGGCTCGAGGCCTTCGAGCGCCAGCTCGCCGCCCAGCCCGCCACCCGCTACTGCGCCGGCGATGCGCCCACGCTGGCCGACTGCCTGCTGGTGCCGCAGATCTTCAACGCCCGCCGCTTCGACTGCGACCTTGGCGGCCTGCCGCGCACGATGGCAGCCTTTGACGCCTGCATGGCGCTGGACGCCTTCCAGCGCGCCCAGCCCTCGGCCTGCCCGGATTTCGAGGCGTGAACCTCACCCCCGACTGGCCGGCGCCGCCCACGGTGGGTGCGCTGTGCACCACGCGTTCGGGCGGCGTATCGCGCGCGCCCTTCGACAGCCTCAACCTGGGCGACCACGTGGGCGACGACCCCGCCGCGGTGGCCGAGAACCGCCTGCGCCTGCGCGAGCGGCTGGCCGCGGCTGCGGGCGGCGCGCCGGCGCGCCCGGTGTTTCTGCAGCAGGTGCATGGCTGGGCGGTGGCGCAGCTCACGCCGCACACGCCCGACGGCACCGTGGCCGACGCCTGCCTGAGCACTACGCCCGGCCTGGCCTGCACGGTGATGGTGGCCGACTGCCTGCCGGTGCTGCTGACCGATGCGGCCGGCAGCGTGGTGGCCGCCGCGCATGCGGGCTGGCGCGGGCTGGCCGGCGAGGGCGGTCAGGGCGTGCTGGAGGCCGTCTGCGGTGCCATTTCGGAGGTTTTGGCTGCCAACCCCAGCGCCAACCGGTCAGGTGGTGCTATAAAAAATGAACCATCGGACTGGCTCGCCTGGCTCGGCCCCTGCATTGGGCCGCGGGCGTTCGAAGTCGGCGCCGAGGTGCGCGAGGCCTTTTGCCGTGCCGATGCCGGCGCCGCGGCCTGCTTCACGCCGCTTGCCGCGGGCAAGTTCCTGGCCGACCTGCCGGCGCTGGCGCGGCGCCGGCTGCGGGCGCTGGGCATCGAGCGCGTCTACGGCAACGACGGCAGCGACGCCTGGTGCACCGTCAGCCAGCCCTCACGGTTCTTTTCGCACCGGCGCGACGCCGGGCGCCTCGGTGGCAGCGGCCGGCTCGCCGCCTGCATCTGGCTGCGCGGCTGAGGTCGGCCCGTTCCCGGCTTCAACCCCGGGTTGCGGCGCGCTGGCCTGCGCGATGGCCGCTGCCGCCGCGCGCTCGGCCGCCTTCCTCGCGCGACGCCGTGCGGGCGTGGCCAGGATGTAGCTCACCAGCGCCACCGGCAGCACGCCGTAGCCCACGAAGGTGACGATGGCGCCGAGCACGCTGCCCACCGGGCTGGTGGCCTCGGCCAGCGCCATCATCAAGGCCACGTACAGCCAGGCCAGCGCGACGATCACGACAAAAAACATGCACGAATTCTTTCTATGATGTGACTGTCAGGCCGGCGAAGGCCGTGGCGAACAAAATCCACACCTAAGGCAACGCTGAACAAGTCCCTTGCGCGCCGCGCATCCCGGCGGCGGGCGGTCTGCGTCGTTGCAAATGCTCGCCATAGCCCCAGCTAGGGCTGCGCTTTGCGCCTCGCAGCCCATCCCGCCGCGGTGCGCGCGTCATCGCAGGAACTTGTTCAGCGTTGCCCTAAACGAGACCAAGGAGACACCATGAACGCCAACGGCGATGCCCCGGCGGGCGACGCGGCCCAGGAGTTTGCCCGCAATTTCGTCCAGCAGTGGGCGCAGTTGTTTTCCGCCTTCCAGCACACCGATGTGGGCGGGGCGCCCGCCGGCCTGCCGCTGCCCAGCCTGCCTGTGGTGAGTCTGCCGCCGGAGAAGCTGCAGCAGGTGCAGCAGCACTACCTGCGCGAGGCCACCGCGCTATGGGACCAGATGCTGCACGGCACGCCCGAGGTGAAGGACCGGCGCTTTGCCTCCGAGGCCTGGAAGGCCAACCCGCTGGCGGCGTTCACCGCGGCGGCGTACCTGCTCAACACCCGCACGCTGATGGAACTGGCCGAAGCCGTGCAGGCCGACGAGAAGACCCGCGCGCGCATCCGCTTCGCGGTGGAGCAGTGGGCCGCGGCGGCCGCGCCCAGCAACTTCCTTGCCTTCAACGCCGAGGCGCAGAAGAAGGCCATCGAGACGCATGGCGAAAGCATCGCCCGGGGCCTGCAGAACCTGCTGGCCGACCTGCGCCAGGGCCATGTCTCGATGACCGACGAGAGCCAGTTCGAGGTCGGCCGCAACGTGGCCACCACCGAGGGCGCGGTCGTCTTCGAGAACGAGTTCTTCCAGCTCCTCGAGTACAAGCCGCTGACCGACACGGTGCACGAGCGCCCCTTCCTGATGGTGCCGCCCTGCATCAACAAGTACTACATCCTCGACCTGCAGCCCGAGAACTCGCTGATCCGCTACGCCGTCAGCCAGGGCCACCGCACCTTCGTGGTGAGCTGGCGCAACCCCGACGAGTCGCTGGCCCATGCCACCTGGGACGACTACATCGAGCACGCCGCTATCGAGGCCATCCACCGCGTGCAGGACATCACCGCCGCGCCCAGGATCAACGCGCTGGGCTTCTGCGTGGGCGGCACCATCCTGGCCACCGCGCTGGCGGTGCTGGCCGCGCGCGGCGAGGATGCGGTGGCCAGCGCCACCTTCCTCACCACGCTGATCGACTTCACCGACACCGGCGTGCTCGACGTGTTCATCGACGAAGCCTTCGTGAAGTTCCGCGAGATGCAGATGGGCCAGGGCGGGCTGCTCAAGGGGCAGGACCTGGCCACCACCTTCAGCTTCCTGCGCCCCAACGACCTGGTGTGGAACTACGTGGTCGGCAACTACCTCAAGGGCGAGACGCCGCCGCCGTTCGACCTGCTGTACTGGAACTCCGACAGCACCAACCTGCCCGGCCCGTTCTACGCCTGGTACCTGCGCAACACCTATCTGGAGAACCGCCTCGTCAAGCCCGGCGCGGCCACCGTCTGCGGCGAGAAGATCGACCTGCGCCGGGTGAAGCTGCCGGTCTACATCTACGGCTCGCGCGAGGACCACATCGTGCCCATCGGCGGGGCGTACGCCAGCACGCAGGTGCTGCCGGGCAGGAAGCGCTTCGTCATGGGCGCTTCGGGCCACATCGCCGGCGTCATCAACCCGCCCGCGGCGAAGAAGCGCAGCCACTGGACGCGCGAGGACGGCCAGTTCCCGCCCCGGGTGGAGGACTGGATCGCCGGCGCCACCGAGCACCCCGGCAGCTGGTGGCCGGACTGGGCGCACTGGCTCAAGGCCCACGCCGGCAAGCGCGTGCCCGCGCCGCGCAGCTACGGGCGCGCGCGCAAGTACAAGGCCATCGAACCCGCGCCGGGCCGCTACGTGAAGGCCAAGGCCTGAAATTTGCTTTCTCTGCCAACTCTGGAAGGACATTCGTCATGGAAGACATCGTCATCGTCTCGGCCGCCCGCACCGCCGTGGGCAAGTTCGGCGGCTCGCTGGCCAAGGTGCCGGCCACGGAGCTCGGCGCCATCGTGGTGAAGGAGGCGCTGCGCCGCGCCGGCGTGGGGCTGGACCAGGTGGGCGAGGTCATCATGGGCCAGGTGCTGGCCGCGGGCGCGGGCCAGAACCCCGCGCGCCAGGCCATGATGAAGGCCGGCATCGCCCAGGAAACCCCGGCGCTCACCATCAACGCCGTCTGCGGCTCGGGCCTCAAGGCCGTGATGCTGGCCGCGCAGGCCGTGGCCTGGGGCGACAGCGAGATCGTCGTCGCCGGCGGGCAGGAGAACATGAGCGCCAGCCCCCATGTGCTGCTGGGCAGCCGCGACGGCCAGCGCATGGGCGACTGGAAGATGATCGACTCCATGATCGTCGACGGCCTGTGGGACGTCTACAACCAGTACCACATGGGCATCACCGCCGAGAACGTGGCCAGGGTCTGCGGCGTCAGCCGCGAGATGCAGGACGCGCTGGCGCTGGCCAGCCAACAGAAGGCCGCCGCGGCGCAGGAAGCCGGCAAGTTCAAGGACGAGATCGTCGAGGTGCTGATCCCGCAGAAAAAGGGTGATCCCCTGGTGTTCGACACCGACGAGTTCATCAACAAGAAGACCAGCGCCGAGGCGCTGGCCGGCCTGCGCCCGGCCTTCGCCAAGGACGGCACGGTGACGGCGGGCAATGCCTCCGGTATCAACGATGGGGCTGCGGCCGTGGTGGTGATGACGGCGAAGAAGGCCGCCGCCCTCGGCCTCACGCCCATGGCGCGCATCGCGGCGTTTGGCACCAGCGGGCTCGACCCCGCCACCATGGGTCTGGGGCCGGTGCCGGCGACGCAGAAGGTCTTGTCGCGCGCAGGCTGGAAGGCCGCCGACGTGGACTTGTTCGAACTCAACGAGGCCTTCGCCGCCCAGGCCTGCGCGGTGAACCAGCAGCTCGACATCGACCCCGCGCGGGTCAACGTCAATGGCGGTGCGATCGCCATCGGCCACCCGATCGGCGCCTCGGGCTGCCGCATCCTGGTCACGCTGCTGCACGAAATGCAGCGCCGCAACGTGAAGAAAGGCGTGGCCGCGCTGTGCATCGGCGGCGGCATGGGGGTTTCCCTCGCGGTCGAACGCTGAGAAACGGGTTCAATTCACACGGTCATTCACACCACAGAAAGAGGAGCACGACCATGAGTCAGAAAGTAGCCTACGTCACCGGCGGCATGGGCGGCATCGGCACCGCCATCTGCCAGCGCCTGCACCGCGACGGCTTCAAGGTCATCGCCGGCTGCGGCCCCACGCGCGACTATGCGAAGTGGCTGGCCGAGCAGAAGGCCCTGGGCTACACCTTTCATGCCAGCGTCGGCAACGTGGCCGACTGGGACAGCACCGTGGCCGCCTTCAGCAAGGCCAAGGCCGAGCACGGCACCATCGACGTGCTGGTGAACAACGCGGGCATCACCCGCGACCGCATGTTCCTCAAGATGACGCGCGAGGACTGGGACGCGGTGATCGAGACCAACCTCAACTCCATGTTCAACGTGACCAAGCAGGTCGTGCCCGACATGGTGGAAAAGGGCTGGGGCCGCATCATCAACATCTCCTCGGTCAACGGCGAGAAGGGGCAGGCGGGCCAGACCAACTACTCTGCCGCCAAGGCCGGCATGCACGGCTTCTCGATGGCGCTGGCGCAGGAGCTGGCCACCAAGGGCGTGACGGTCAACACCGTGAGCCCGGGCTACATCGGCACCGACATGGTGCGCGCCATCCGCCCCGACGTGCTGGAGAAGATCGTCAACACCATCCCCGTCAAGCGCCTGGGCGAGCCCAGCGAGATCGCCTCCATCATCGCCTGGCTCGCCAGCGAGGAGGGCGGCTATGCCACCGGGGCGGACTTCTCCGTCAACGGCGGCCTGCACATGGGCTGAAGCTGTGAACGAACCCGCCACGCCCGCGCATCCGGCCGAAAGGCGTCCAATCGGCGTCGAAGGTGCTCGCCGTAGCCCGCGCTGCGGCTGCGCTTTGCGCCTTGATGGGGCGCCTTTCGGCGGCCTGCCCGGACGCGCCCGATTCGTTCACAAGCGCTGAGCCGGCAACGGCTCGATTCATCGCGCTTGAGGGGACGCGCGCGGCCTTGGAACAGCTCGATGCGGTGGTGGTCGGGGCCGGCGTGGTCGGCCTGGCGGTCGCGCGCGCGCTTGCGCTCGGCGGGCGCGAGGTGGTGGTGCTGGAGGCGGCGGGCGCCTTCGGCACCGGCATCAGCAGCCGCAGCAGCGAGGTCATCCACGCCGGGCTGTACTACCCGCAGGGGTCGCTCAAGGCCCGCTTGTGCGTGCGCGGGCGGCGCCTGCTGTATGACTACTGCGCCGAACGCGGCGTGCCGCACCGGCGCACGGGCAAGCTCATCGTCGCGACCCGGCCCGAGCAGTTCGGCGCGCTGGGCGTGATCGCCGCGCGGGCGGCGGCCAACGGCGTCAACGACCTGCGCCGGCTCGACGCGGCCGCGGCGCGCGCGCTCGAGCCCGAACTCGACTGCGTGGGCGCGCTGCTGTCGCCCAGCACCGGCATCGTGGACAGCCATGCGCTCATGCTCGCGCTGCTGGCCGACCTGGAGCACGCCGGCGGCCTGCTGGCGACGAATTCCGAGGTCAAAGCCCTGTACCCCAGCGCAGAACCGTCAGGTGGCGCTATTGTTTTTGAATTGGCTGACGGCACCCGCATGGCCGCGCGCAGCCTGGTCAACGCCGCGGGCCTGCAGGCGCTGGCGCTGGCGCGGCGCACGGCGGGGCTGCCGCAAGCCCAGTTGCCGGTGCCCTGGTTCGCCAAGGGCAACTATTTCAGCCTGGCGCAGCGCGCGCCGTTTCAGCGGCTGATCTACCCGGTGCCGGTGGCGGGCGGCCTGGGCGTGCACCTCACGCTCGACCTCGGTGGGCAGGCGCGCTTCGGGCCGGACGTGCACTGGATGGCGGCCGGCCCCGATGGCTTGCCGCCCGCCACGCCCGGGCTGTGGCAGGTCGACCCGGCGCTGGCGCCGGCCTTCGAGGCCGAGGTGTGGGCCTACTGGCCGGGCTTGCCCGCGGGCAGCCTGCAGCCCGCCTATGCGGGGCTGCGGCCCAAGATCAGCGCGCCCGACGCGCCGGCCGCAGACTTCCTCATCCACGGCCCGGCGCAGCACGGCGTGCGCGGCCTGGTGAACCTGTTCGGCATCGAATCGCCCGGGCTCACCAGCGCGCTGGCGCTGGGCGAGCAGGTGGCCGCGGTGCTGGCGGGGTGAAGCGCCACCGCGGGAGCCAGACGCGTGGCGACGCCATCCGTGCCGACGGGGCCACCGGCTGATAGTCCGCTGCCCCGAGGCGACGGGTGCCGCGGCGCCTCAGGCCCGCCGCAGCGGGCTGCGCGCGGCGAGTTCGTCGAGGTAGCCTGCCACGCCATCGGCCTCGCGCTGCAGAAAGCGGGCAATGGCATCGGCAAAGCCGGGGTGGGCGACCCAGTGGGCGCTGCGCGTGCTCACCGGCAGCAGGGCGCGTGCGAGCTTGTGTTCGCCCTGCGCGCCGCCCTCGAAGCGGTCGATGCCGTGGGCGATGCACCATTGCAGCGGCTGGTGGTAGCAGGCCTCGAAGTGCAGGCAGTCCACGCGCTCCAGCGCGCCCCAGTAGCGCCCGTAGGCCACGGCGGGTGGGTCCGCATCGGCCGCGGGCGCGGTTTCAGAACCATTTTGCCGGTACCCCAGCGTGAACCGGTCGTGAACCGCTATCAAACTGGAAGCGATGGGGCGACCTTCGCGCTCGGCGACGAACAGCAGCCAGGGCTCGGGCTCGGCGGCGGCGAGCTGCGCGAAGAATTCGCGCGTGAGGTAGGGCGCGTTGCCGTGCTCCAGGTAGGTGCGGGTGTAGCAGCGGTAGAAGAAGTCCCAGTCGGCTTCTCTGATGTCGTGGCCGCGCGCCCAGCGAAAACGCACGCCGGCCTCGGCCACCTTGCGGCGCTCCTGGCGGATCTTCTTGCGCTTGTCCTGGCTCAGGCTGGCGAGGAAGTCGTCGAAGTCGCGCCAGCCGCGGTTCGTCCAGTGAAACTGCACGGTTTCGCGCGGCATCAGGCCCGCGGCCGTGCAGGCGGCGAGGTCGTCCGCGGCGCCGAACAGCAGATGCAGCGAGGACGCGCCCTGCGCGCGCACGTGCTGCAGCAGCGCCTCGACCAGCGCACGGCGCGCGGCCGCATCGGTGGCCAGCAGCCGGCTGCCCGGCACCGGCGTGAAGGGCACGGCCACCACCGCCTTGGGGTAGTAGGCCAGGCCGTGGCGCGCGTAGGCATCGGCCCAGGCCCAGTCGAACACGTATTCGCCGTAGGAGTGCGCCTTGAGGTAGAGCGGGCAGGCCGCGGCCAGCGTCTCGGTCGGGCCGCCGCGCTGCCACAGCGTGAGAAAGCGCGGCGCCCAGCCGGTGGCCGGCACGGCGCTGCCGCTGGCATGCAGCGCCTGCAGGTAGGCGTGGCGCATGAAGGGCGTGGGAGCGCTCTGGCGCGCCAGCAGCGCGTCCCACGGGGCTTGCGGCAGCGCGGCGGGGTCGTCGCAGACCCGGATGACATAATCGGTCGAACCCATTTCCTGCATCTTCATGACGCTCAGAATCGCCGTCGCCCAGCTCGATTTCGTCGTGGGCGACATGGCCGGCAATGCCCGGCGCATCATCGAGGCGGCGCGCAGCGCCCATGCGCAGGGCGCGCAGCTGCTGCTCACGCCCGAGCTCTCCATCTGCGGCTACGCCGCCGAGGATCTGTTCCTCCGCCCGGCCTTCATCGCGGCCTGCGATGATGCCGTGAACCAGGTGCGCGAGGCCCTGGCCGATCTGCAAGACCTCACGGTCGTGGTGGGTCACCCCGCCGGCGGCGACTGGCGCACCCGCAGCGTGGCCGTGCCGCGGCGCTTCAATGCGGCCAGCGTGCTGCGCGCCGGCGTGGTCGTGGCCACCTATGCCAAGCGCGAACTGCCCAACTACCAGGTGTTCGACGAGCGGCGCTATTTCGTCCCGGGCGATGCGCCCTGCGTGTTTGAGGCCGCGGGCGTGCGCGTGGGCCTGCTGATCTGCGAGGACGCCTGGTTCGAGGCGCCTGCGCGCGAGAGCCGCGCCGCCGGTGCCGAGGTGCTGGCCGTCATCAACGCCTCGCCGTTTCATGTCGGCAAAGGCGGCGAGCGCGAGGCCATGATGCGCGAGCGCGTGCGCGACTGCGCGCTGCCGCTGGTGTATGCGCACCTGGTGGGCGGGCAGGACGAACTGGTGTTCGAAGGCCGCTCGTTCGCGCTCGACGCCGACGGCACGGTGGCTGCCCGCGCGCCCAGTTTTGCGGAAAACATGCTGTACGCCAGCGTCAGCCGGTCAGGTGGCGCTATCAAAATTGAAGGCGTGGTGACGCCCGAGCGCTCCACCGAGGCCGACCTGTGGGACGCGCTGGTGCTCGGCGTGCGCGACTACGTGGGCAAGAACGGTTTTCCCGGCGTGATTCTCGGCCTCTCCGGCGGCGTGGATTCGGCGCTGGTGCTGGCGGTGGCGGTCGATGCGCTCGGCCCCGAGCGCGTGCGCACCGTGATGATGCCCTCGCCCTACACCGCCGACATCAGCCTCGCCGATGCCGCCGACATGGCGCGCCGCCTGGGCGTGCGCCACGACGTGATCGCCATCGACCCGGCCTTCACGACGCTGCGCGCCTCGCTCGCGCCGCTGTTCGAGGGCCGCGCCGAGGACACCACCGAGGAGAACATTCAGGCGCGCATCCGCGGCCTGATGCTCATGGCCCTGTCCAACAAGTTCGGCGATATCGTGCTCACCACCGGCAACAAGAGCGAACTCGCCACCGGCTACTGCACCCTCTACGGCGACATGGCCGGCGGCTTCGCCGTCATCAAGGATGTGGCCAAGACGCAGGTGTTTCGCCTCGCGCGCTGGCGCAACGCGCACGACCCCTACGGCCGCGGCGCATCGCCCATCCCCGAGCGCATCATCACCCGAGCGCCGAGCGCCGAACTGCGCCCCGACCAGACCGACCAGGACAGCCTGCCGCCCTACGAGGTGCTCGACGCCATCATCGAGCGCTACATGGAAAACGACCAGACGGTCGAGGAGATCGTCGCCGCCGGCTTCGAACCCGCCGTCGTCGCGCAGGTGGTGCGGCTGCTGCGCATCAACGAGTACAAGCGCCGCCAGGCGCCGGTGGGCATCCGCGTGACCCACCGCAGCTTCGGCAAGGATTGGCGTTATCCTATTACCAGCAAGTTCCGCGCTTGAAGAGCCGCGGCCTCACCCCGTGAACCGGACACCCGCATGAAGCAAATCACCGCCGTCATCAAACCGTTCAAGCTCGACGAGGTGCGCGAGGCGCTGGCCGAGGTCGGCGTCACCGGCCTCACCGTCACCGAGGTCAAGGGCTTCGGGCGGCAGAAAGGCCACACCGAGCTCTACCGCGGCGCGGAATACGTCGTCGATTTCCTGCCCAAGGTCAAGGTGGAGGTGGTGGTCAAGAGCGAGGACGTCGAGCGCTGCGTCGAAGCCATCGTGCGCGCCGCACGCACCGGCAAGATCGGTGACGGCAAGATCTTCGTCACCCCGGTCGACCGCGTGGTGCGCATCCGCACCGGCGAAGAAGACGAAGCGGCCGTCTGACGTTTGCCCCCCCGGGGGCCACTCAGCCCGGTTCGGCAGGGTCAGAGCGCATCCAGCCGCGGCGCGGCCGACAGCCCGGCGCTCTCCACCAGCGCGGCGAGCAGCGGCTCGGGCTCCTCGCCCACGCGAATCAGGTCGAGCTGCCAGTCGTTCATGAAGCCCGCGGCCACGCTGGCTTGCACGAACGCCAGCAGCGTGTCGTAGTAGCCGTGGTGGTTGAGCAGGCCCACCGGCTTGTCGTGGTAGCCCAGCTGCCGCCAGGTCCAGACCTCGAAGAACTCCTCGAAGGTGCCAATGCCGCCAGGCAGCGCCAGAAACGCGTCCGAGTGTTCGGCCATCAGCCGCTTGCGCTCGTGCATGGTCTCCACGATGCGCAACTCGCTGCAGGCGGTGTGCGCCCATTCCTTCTCCACCAGCGCCCGCGGAATGATGCCCAGCACCCGCCCGCCGGCGGCCAGCGTCGCATCGGCCACCGCGCCCATGAGGCCGTTGCGCCCGCCGCCATAGACCAGCTGGCCGCCATGGTGCCCGATCCAGCGCCCCACGGCCTGCGCCGCCGCCGTGTGCCGGGCATCGGCGCCCGTGCGCGAGCCGCAGTACACGCAAACGGAAAACGCGCTGCCCGTCATGCCGCGAACCGGGTGTAGAGCGCCGCCGCCCAGACGCCGGCGCACAGCAGCAGGCTCAGCAACACCGCCGCGCTGCCCATGTCCTTGGCGCGCTTGGACAGGTCGTGCCATTCCGGACCGATGCGGTCGATCGCCGTCTCGATGCCGGTGTTGAGCAACTCCACGATCATCACCAGCAGCACCGTGCCCGCCAGCAGCGCCACCTCCGCCCAGTTGCGGCCAAGCCAGAAGGACGCAGGCAGCAGCACGATCGAGGCCAGCGCCTCCTGGCGAAACGCCGTCTCGCCCCAGCCCGCCCGCAGCCCCTCGATGGAATAGCCCGCGGCATGCCAGATGCGGCTCAGGCCGGTACGCAGCTTCTGCGGGTTGACGGGCTGACCGCGCGCGGGGCGCTGGGCCGGGGGCTGGGCACGGACGGAAGATCGGTTCATGCCGCGATTGTCGCGCAGCGCGCGGCGGCCTTCAGCGCCGCGTGGGCAGCGCCAGCACCAGCCGAGTGCCGGCGAGCACATCGTGCACGAACTGGCGCTGGGGGTGGAACCGACTCAGCAGGGCCCAGATGGCCACCCAGCCGCCGACGATCACCAGCGTCTGCGCGCCGTTGAGCCCGACGGCCGAGGCCAGCCCCAGCGGCGGAAGAAACCACAGCCAGCTCAGCAGGTAGCGCACGAAGGCGCGCATCTGCGTCAGCGGCTTGCCCTCGCGGTCGAGCACCCGGATGTGCCAGGTCTTCATGGCCAGCGTCTGACCCCGCCACCAGAACCAGGTGAAGTAGATGCCGAACACCACGAAGATGAATGCCTGGAGCGCATGCCGGTTGTCCAGCGCGTTACGCGTCTGGCTCAGGGTGCCGAACAGGTAGCCGGCGATGAACACCACGCCGAAGAGCAGCATGCCCTCGTAGAGCCAGCAGGCCATGCGCCGCGCCAGATGGGGGGCCATCAGGTCGGCGGCGGGCGCTGCCGCGCCGCCGGCTGCGCGGGCCGCCTCAGGGGTGGAGGCCGTCATAGCGCAGCGGCAACAGGGTTCGCGGATCGATCAGCGGCCGGGGCGTGATCGGCGGCTGCGCCGTGGAAGCGGCATGGGCCGGGGCGGGTGCCGGATGCACCAGCGGCGCCAGCGCCTTGGGCTGTGGCTTGACCAGCTTGGCCGACGACGCCGGCTTGAGCGCGGGCGCCGCGCCCTTGGGCAGCTTGGGCGCGTTGGCCGCGAGGCGGCGCCGCTCTTCCGGGCTCAGCGACTGGTAGGCCTCCCACTGCGCGCGCTTGTCCTCAACGGGCAGGTTCTTGGTCTGGGCAAAGTTCAGCCGCGCCTGCGAGCGCTGCCGCGGGCTCAGCGCTGCCCACTCGGTCATGCGGGTTTGCAGCAACGCCTGCTCGGCCGGTGGCATGCGGTCGAAGTCCTTGGCCAGCGCGCGCCACTTGCGGCGCTGAGCTTCGTCGAGCTGCGCCCAGCTCGCGGCCAGCGGCCGCAGCGCGCGCTGCTCGGCCGGGCCCAGTTCGTTCCAGAGGGTGATGTTGTCGTTGGCCGGCGCCGGCCGCACCGGTGGCCGCGGTGCCGAGGCCGCTTTGGCCGAGGGCGCAACCCCCTGGGGCTGGGGCTGCGCCTGCGCGAAAACCGTCGTGCAGGCCGTGAGCGCAAGTACCGCCGCCACCCGCCGCACCGGCCCGAACGCCAAGACGCCCGGCCGCCGAGGCAGACCGAGCCCGGTCGGGGCAGGGGCAAGCAGATAGAACGGGCAGCGAACGGTCACCGGTTCACGCTCGAATGGGACGACGCCTTGAGGAACTGCAGGAAACCGGGGTCGGTGTAGGCCTGGGGCGGCAGGTCGTCGGTCAGCAAGGCGGCATCCACCTCGGCCACTTCGCGGGCGCGGTCTTCGTTGAGGGTGACGTTGAGCACCACCAGGCCCGCCAGCAGCGCCAGCAGCGGCAGTGCGCCGACCAGGCGGCCCCACAAGGGCGGCTCGTCGCCGCCGCCGAGGGCGAGCGTGCCCTGGCCCTGCACCTGAACGCCGGCAACCAGGCGCGGTGCGGTGGCCACACGCTTGCGGCGGGCCACGGCCTGCTGGCGTGCCACGCGCAGGCGCTCCGAGATGTCGTGCGGCAGTTCCGCCGTGCCGAGGTCGAGCCGGCTGGCGACCCGCTGGCCGAAGCGGGCCTCGAGAATGTCGGCCTGGTGTGGAAATGCTTGGTTCATGGTTGGATCCCCTTGGCCCGCAGCGCCTTGCTCAGGGCATGCACCGCGCGGGAGCAGTGTGTCTTGACGCTGCCTTCCGAACAGCCCATTGCCGCGGCAGTCTCCGCGACATCCATTTCTTCCCAGTAACGCAGCAGGAAGGCTTCGCGTTGACGCGCCGGCAGCGCCTGAAGTTCCTCTTCGATCTGCAGCAGCATCTGTTTGCGCCGGGTCTGGTCCTCGGGGCTCTCGGCGGCTTCGCCGTCCTCGTCGGCGTTGTAGGCCTCGAGCAGGTCGAAATCCTCGTCGTCGCCGGCGTGTTCGAAATCGCCGAGGTTGCTGAAAAGCGCATTGCGCGTCTTCTGCCGGCGAAACCAGTCCAGCGTGCTGTTGGAGAGGATGCGCTGGAACAGCATGGGCAGTTCCTCGACCGGCTTGTCTCCGTAATGCTCGGCGAGCTTCATCATGCTGTCCTGCACGATGTCGAGCGCCGCATCCTCGTCGCGCACGTGGTAGAGCGACCGCTTGAATGCCCGCCGCTCCACGCTCTTGAGGAAGTCGTTGAGTTCTCGTTCGGTGGCCAAGGTCGGTGGCGGCGGTGTCGTGGGTGGGAGCGCGGAAACACGTCGGGGCGCCAGGTGCAGCGCCCCGAAAGCGTGCGCGGGAATGATTGTGCTGTCTTCTGCGGCGCCCGCGCGTCGGTACTCGCCCGGAATTATGTCATTCGCGCCCGATTCAAATGCGCGCGGGCGCTGTTGCAGTGCGATAATGCGCGTTCTTGATCAAAAGGCAAACGGGTCGCGGTCCGGCGCAGCCACTGGTGCTCGCCCATGGCCTCGGCCTCAAGTCCCGACGCGACTTCACGAGAGTGCGGCGAAGGGGCACCCTAGGTTTTTCGTCAGAGAAATTCTCAAAGGTTCATCATCATGGAAATCTCCAAAGCTGAAATTTCGGCCGCCTCGGCTGCCGGCACCGCCGACGCCCAGGAACTGCGCGGCGCGGAAATCCTCGTCAAGGCCTTGCAGGCCGAGGGTGTGAAGTACGTCTGGGGCTACCCCGGCGGTGCGGTGCTGCACATCTACGACGCGTTCTACAAGCAGGACACCATCCAGCACGTGCTGGTGCGTCACGAGCAGGCGGCCGTGCACGCGGCCGACGGCTATGCCCGCGCCACGGGCGAAGTGGGCGTGGCCATGGTCACCTCGGGGCCGGGCGTGACCAATGCGGTCACCGGCATCGCCACGGCCTACATGGACAGCATTCCCATGGTGATCATCACCGGCCAGGTGCCCACGGCGGCCATCGGCCTCGATGCCTTCCAGGAGTGCGACACCGTGGGCATCACCCGCCCCATCGTCAAGCACAACTTCCTGGTCAAGGACGTGCGGCAGATGGCCGAGGTGATGAAGAAGGCGTTTCACATCGCCCGCAGCGGCCGGCCCGGCCCGGTGGTGGTGGACATTCCGAAGGACGTGTCCTTCAACAAGACCACCTACAAGGGCTACCCCGAGTCGGTGGAAATGCGCTCCTACAACCCGGTGCGCCGCGGCCACGGCGGGCAGATCCGCAAGGCGCTGCAACTGCTGATGTCGGCCAAGCGGCCCTACATCTACACCGGTGGCGGCGTGCTCATGGCCAATGCCACGGCCGAGTTGCGCACGCTGGTGGATCTGCTGGGCTACCCGGTGACGAACACGCTCATGGGGCTGGGCGCATTCCCCGCGACCGACCGGCGCTTCCTCGGCATGCTGGGCATGCACGGCACCTTCGAGGCCAACAACGCCATGCAGAACTGCGACGTGCTGCTGGCCGTGGGCGCGCGCTTCGACGACCGCGTGATCGGCAACCCCCGGCATTTCGCGCAGAACGACCGCAAGATCATCCACATCGACATCGACCCGTCGAGCATCTCCAAGCGGGTGAAGGTGGACGTGCCCATCGTCGGCGACGTGAAGGACGTGCTCGGTGAACTCATTGCGATGATCCGCGAGGGCGCGCTCAAACCCGACGCGGACGCCCTGGCCGGCTGGTGGCAGACCATCGAGTCTTGGCGCGCGCGCGACTGCCTCGCCTACGACCGCGCCAACACCGAGGTCATCAAGCCGCAGTACGTCATCGAGACGCTGTGGAACATGACCCGCGACGCCGACGCCTACATCACCTCCGACGTCGGCCAGCACCAAATGTGGGCCGCGCAGTACTACAAGTTCGATCAGCCGCGGCGCTGGATCAACTCCGGCGGCCTGGGCACCATGGGCGTGGGCATCCCCTACGCCATGGGTATCAAGCTCGCCAAGCCCGAGAGCGAGGTGTTCTGCGTCACGGGTGAGGGCTCGGTGCAGATGTGCATCCAGGAGCTCTCCACCTGCCTGCAGTACAACACGCCGATCAAGATCCTCTCGCTCAACAACCGCTACCTCGGCATGGTGCGGCAGTGGCAGGAGATCGAGTACTCCGGCCGCTACAGCCACAGCTACATGGACGCGCTGCCCAACTTCGTCAAGCTCGCCGAGGCCTACGGGCACGTGGGCCTGCTGGTGGAGCGGCCGCAGGACGTGGAGGGCGCGCTGCGCGAGGCGCGCAAGCTCAAGGACCGCACGGTGTTCATCGACTTCCGCACCGACCCCACCGAGAACGTGTTCCCGATGGTGCAGGCCGGCCGCGGCATCACCGAGATGCTGCTGGGCTCGGAAGACCTCTGAGCCGCCTTTCTTCCCCCTTCGACGAATCTATTGCCCACCAAGCCCGTCGCTTACCGGCGGCGGGGGAGGGTGGGCGAAAAGAGGAATCCGACATGAAACACATCATTGCCGTTTTGCTGGAGAACGAGGCCGGCGCCTTGTCCCGTGTGGTGGGCCTGTTCTCGGCCCGTGGTTACAACATCGAGTCGCTGACGGTGGCTCCCACGGAAGACCCCTCGCTCTCGCGCATGACCATCCAGACCACCGGTTCGGATGACGTGATCGAGCAGATCACCAAGCACCTCAACCGCCTCATCGAAGTCGTCAAGGTGGTGGACCTCACCGAAGGCGCCTACACCGAGCGTGAACTGATGATGGTGAAGGTGCGTGCGGTGGGCAAGGAGCGCGAGGAGATGAAGCGCATGGCCGACATCTTCCGCGGCCGCATCATCGACGTGACCGAAAAGAGCTACACCATCGAACTCACCGGCGACCAGGCGAAGAACGACGCCTTCCTCGACGCCATCGACCGCACCGCCATTCTCGAAACCGTGCGCACCGGCGCCAGCGGCATCGGCCGCGGCGAGCGCATCCTGCGCGTCTGACGCACACCGCGACCCCGCTTCAATCGACCCATTCAACAGGAGAAAACATGAAGGTCTACTACGACAAGGACTGCGATCTGAGCCTCATCAAGGGCAAGACCGTGGCCATCATCGGCTACGGCTCCCAGGGCCACGCCCACGCGCAGAACCTCAACGACAGCGGCGTGAAGGTCGTCGTCGGCCTGCGCAAGGGCGGCGCCTCCTGGGACAAGGTCGGCAAGGCCGGCCTGACCGTGATGGAAGTCAACGACGCGGTCAAGGCCGCCGACGTGGTCATGATCCTGCTGCCCGACGAGCAGATCGCCGAGGTCTACAAGAACAACGTCGAGCCCCACATCAAGCAGGGCGCCTCGCTGGCGTTTGCGCACGGCTTCAACGTGCACTACAACCAGGTCGTGCCGCGCGCCGATCTGGACGTCTGGATGGTCGCGCCCAAGGCCCCCGGCCACACCGTGCGCTCCACCTACACCCAGGGTGGCGGCGTGCCGCACCTGGTGGCCATCCACCAGGACAAGTCCGGCAAGGCGCGTGACCTGGCCCTGTCCTACGCCATGGCCAACGGCGGCGGCAAGGCCGGCATCATCGAGACCAGCTTCAAGGAAGAGACCGAAACCGACCTGTTCGGCGAGCAGGCCGTGCTGTGCGGTGGCGCGGTGGAACTGGTCAAGATGGGCTTCGAGACGCTGGTCGAAGCGGGCTACGCCCCCGAGATGGCCTATTTCGAGTGCCTGCACGAGCTCAAGCTCATCGTGGACCTGATGTACGAGGGCGGCATCGCCAACATGAACTACTCGATCTCCAACAACGCGGAGTTCGGCGAGTACGTGACCGGTCCCGAGGTGATCAACGAGGAGTCCCGCAAGGCCATGCGCAAGGCGCTGGAGCGCATCCAGAACGGCGACTACGCCAAGATGTTCATCCAGGAAGGCCGCCTGAACTATCCGAGCATGACCGCCCGCCGCCGCAACCTGGCGGCCCACCCGATCGAGGTGGTCGGTGGCCAGCTGCGCGCCATGATGCCCTGGATCGCCAAGAACAAGCTGGTGGACCAGTCGCGCAACTGATCGCGCAGTCCAGGCGGCCTGTGGGCTGCCGCATCCGTGGGGCCACTTCGGTGGCCCCTGTTTTTTGCGCTGGCGCCCGGCGCGCAAGGGCCCTGTTCCGTGTTGCCCTTACACTGCGGCGCTGGTGCGGCGGCGGGCTTCGGCGCGTTGCCGCCGGCCGGCACGGTGCCCACAGGCTATAGGGTAAGTATAAAAGTGATAGCGCAAACCGACCGATTCACGCTGGGGTACGGAGATTTTTATGCATGACGGAAGCGAATCGGGGCTCCCGCAGGCCGAACCGGTCCTGCCGCGCAAGCGGCGCAAGGGCATTTACATCCTGCCCAACCTGTTCACCCTGGCCGCCCTGTTCGGCGGGTTCTACGCCGTGGTGATGGCCATGAATGGCCGCTTCGACCTCGCGGCCGCCGGCGTGTTCGCCGCCATGGTGCTCGACAGCCTCGACGGGCGCGTGGCGCGCCTGACCAACACCCAGAGCGCGTTTGGCGAGCAGATGGATTCGCTCTCGGACATGGTGTCCTTCGGGGCGGCACCCGCGCTCATCGCCTACGAATGGGCGCTGCGTGGCCTGGGCCGCTGGGGCTGGATCGCCGGCTTCGTCTACTGCGCCTGCGCGGCGCTGCGGCTTGCGCGCTTCAACGTCAACACCGGCGTGGTCGACAAGCGCTACTTTCAGGGGCTTCCGTCGCCCGCCGCCGCTGCGCTCGTCACCGGCTTCATCTGGATCGTCAACGACCTCGGCGTCGCGGGCGCCGAGGTGGCGTGGCCCATGTTTGCCATCGCGCTCTACGCCGGGCTGACCATGGTGACCAACGTGCCGTTCTACAGCTTCAAGGACATCCAGATGCGCCGCAGCGTGCCCTTCGTGGTGATCGTGCTCATCGCGCTGAGCATCGCGGTCATCAACATCCACCCGCCGGCGGTGCTGTTCGGCGTGTTCGTGATCTATGGCTTCAGCGGCTATGCGGTCTACCTCTGGCGGCGCGCCAAAGGCCAGCGCACCAGCGTGATCAGCACCTCCACCGACGAGCCCGAGGAGCGCGGGCTTCATCGCTGATCGGCCGCCGCGCTGCACGCGAATGATTCCTGTGCTACATTGCATGCCATGAACTTCGCGCTGCTTTCGCTACTGCTACTGCCCGACGGGCGGAGTCGATAGCGTTCGCGCACGAAATTCCAAAAAGGCCCGTCTGCACCCGCAACGGGCCTTTTGCTTTTGTGTTCCGGTTTTTGCGTTGCGGTTTCTCAGTTCTCAGGAGTTCCCACCATGGCTGACAAGTTGATCATTTTCGACACCACCTTGCGCGACGGCGAGCAGTCGCCCGGCGCCTCGATGACCCGCGACGAGAAACTGCGCATCGCCCGCCAGCTCGAGCGCCTGCGTGTGGACGTGATCGAGGCCGGTTTCGCCGCCAGCTCCAACGGCGACTTCGAAGCCGTGCAGGCCATTGCCAACGCCATCAAGGACTCCACGGTGTGCTCGCTCTCGCGCGCCAACGACCGCGACATCGCGCGCGCGGCCGAGGCGCTCAAGGGCGCCAACAGTGCCCGCATCCACACCTTCATCGCCACCTCGCCGCTGCACATGGAGAAGAAGCTGCGCATGACGCCCGACCAGGTGTACGAGCAGGCGCGGCTGGCGGTGCGCTTTGCACGCAACCAGGTGGCCGACGTGGAATTCAGCCCCGAGGACGGTTACCGCAGCGATCTGGACTTCCTCTGCCGCGTGCTCGAAGCCGTCATCGACGAAGGCGCCCGCACCATCAACGTGCCCGACACCGTGGGCTATGCCATCCCCGAGCTCTACGGCAACTTCATCCGCACCTTGCGCGAGCGCATTCCGAACTCCGACAAGGCCGTCTGGTCGGTGCACTGCCACAACGACCTCGGCATGGCCGTGGCCAACTCGCTCGCCGGCGTGAAGATCGGCGGCGCGCGCCAGGTGGAATGCACCATCAACGGCCTGGGCGAGCGTGCTGGCAATTGCGCGCTGGAGGAGGTGGTGATGGCCGTCCGGACCCGGCGCGACCACTTCGACCTCGACGTCGGCATCGACACCCGGCACATCGTGGCGGCGAGCCGCATGGTCAGCCAGATCACCGGCTTCGTCGTGCAGCCGAACAAGGCGGTGGTGGGCGCCAATGCGTTTGCCCATGCCTCGGGCATCCACCAGGACGGCGTGCTCAAGGCCCGCGACACCTATGAAATCATGCGCGCCGAGGACGTGGGCTGGAGCGCCAACAAGATCGTGCTGGGCAAGCTCAGCGGGCGCAATGCGTTCAAGCAGCGTCTGCAGGAACTCGGCGTCAGCCTTGAGAGCGAGACCGAGGTGAACGCCGCCTTCGCCCGTTTCAAGGAACTCGCCGACCGCAAGAGCGAGATCTTCGACGAGGACATCCTCGCGCTGGTGAGCGACGAGAGCTTTGCCCACGAGAAGGAGACCTTCGGCTTCGTCTCGCTGGCCCAGCACAGCGAGACGGGCGAGCGGCCCAGTGCGCGCATCGTCTTCACCATGAACGGCAAGGAAGTGCATGCCGAGTCCGACGGCAACGGCCCGGTCGATGCCTCGCTCAAGGCCATCGAATCCAAGGTGCAGAGTGGCGCGGAGATGGTGCTCTACTCGGTCAACGCCATCAGCGGATCGACCGAGAGCCAGGGCGAAGTCACGGTGCGCCTGCAGAACAGCGGCCGCGTGGTCAACGGAGTGGGGGCCGATCCCGACATCGTCGTCGCCTCGGCCAAGGCCTACCTCAGCGCGCTCAACAAGTTGCAGAGCAAGGCCGATCGGGTGGCTGCGCAGGGCTGAGCGGGCAGGCTCGGCCTGCTCACAGGCACCGACGGCGCCCACCAGTTGCGATCCGAGTCGAAAAAAGCCGCGCAAGTCTTTGAACTTGCGCGGCTTTTCATGTTTAATACCGTCACCAAGACATGTCAGCGGTGTGTCCAGCCGTCACCGGCACACCGCACCGGATGCGAACGTCACCGCCACGAGACCGCATGAAACGAATTGTTCAGTCCCTGCTCAGCCTGAGCGTGGCCGTCCTGCTGGTCGCGCCACCTGCCGACGCCCACGCACGCAGCCAGAAACCCGTCGCCAAATCCGCCAAGACCTCGCAGGTTGCCCGCACCGCCGCGCGCGGGAAGGCGGTCAAACCGGCCCGCAAAGCCGCCCGCCCCGTCGCGGCGGCCCGGGTGGTGGCACCGCCCAAGCCGTCCTACGGCGAGCTCGCCGGACTGCACGGTGTGTCCGATCCGCTGGAGTTGCGCTCCAGCGTCGCGCTGGTGGTCGATCAGGACACCAAGGAAGTGCTGTTCCGCAAGAACGACCAGGCGGTGTTGCCGATCGCCTCGCTCACCAAGCTCATGACCGGGTTGCTCATCAGCGAAGCGGGGTTGCCGCTCGACGAGAAGATCGTCATCACCCAGGACGACGTGGACACCGAGAAGGGCACGCGCTCGCGGCTGAAGGTCGGCACCGAACTCTCCCGCGGGGAGTTGTTGCACCTGGCCCTGATGTCCAGCGAAAACCGCGCCGCCCATGCGCTCGGCCGCACCTATCCCGGTGGGCTGGAACGCTTCGTTTCACTCATGAACGCCCGTGCGCGGTCGCTGGGCATGACCGACACCCGCTACGTGGAACCCACCGGCCTGTCCAGCCAGAACCAGTCCAGCGCGAAGGACCTTGCGACGCTGGTCGCGGCGGCCTACCACGACGCACGGCTGCGTGAGCTCACCACCTCACCCGGTTACGAGGTCGAGGTTGGCAACCGCCTGCTGCAGTTCAACAACACCAACCGGCTGGTCAAGAACCCGTCGTGGGACATCGGCCTGCAGAAAACCGGCTACATCTCCGAAGCCGGTCAGTGCCTCGTCATGCAGGCCAAGGTGGCCGGGCGCAAGCTGATCATGGTGTTCCTCGACTCGGCCGGCAAACTCAGCCGCATCGCCGATGCCGAGCGCGTGCGGCGCTGGCTGGAGAGCAGCGGCCCGTCGGCCGCCGCGCCGTCGACCCGGGTGCACGGCTGAGCCGCGCGCCCTTGAGCGCGCCTGCTCAACCCGCGTTCGACCGGTAGCCGAGCGCCTCCGAAATCTTCTCGGCCGTGGCCTGCAGCTTGGGCAGCCAGCCCTCGTCGAGCCGGTCGGCCGGCGCCGAGATGGACAGGCCCGCGACGAGCCGTCCTTGGTCGTCGCGGATGCCTGCGGCCATGCAGCGCACGCCCAGTTCGAGCTCTTCGTTGTCGCGTGCGATGCCGAGTTGCCGGGTGCGCGCGAGTTCGCGCTCGAAGTCGGGCAGGCGGGTGATGCTGTTGCGGGTGTGCCCGGCGAGGCCGGTGCGCGTGGCGTAGGCGCGCACCCGCTGGGGATCGTCGGCGGCGAGAAACAGCTTGCCCACCGAGGTCAGGTGCAGCGGGGCGCGCCCGCCGATGGCCCGCACCACCTGCATGCCGGAGCGCTCGCTGTACGCGCGCTCCACATAGACGATCTCGTCGCCCTGGCGCACGCTCAGATTCACCGGCTGCTGGGTGAGCTTGTGCAGCTCGCGCATTGGCCCGAGCGCGACTTCGCGCACGTCGAGGCGGCTTTTCACCAGGTTGCCCAGCTCGAGCAGGCGCATACCCAGGCGGTAGCTGCCCGGCTCCGGGCGGTCGACGAAGCGGCCGATCAGCAAGTCGTTGAGGATGCGGTGCGCGGTGGACGGATGCAGCCCCGTCTTTTCGCTGATTTCCTTGAGCGACACCGCATCGTCGCGCGCGGCCAGTACCTCCATGAGCGCGAACATGCGCTCCAGCACCTGAATGGTGGGTCGGGCGGGAACCGGCGTGGATTTCATGGCGAACGTCCTGAACAGCAGGACGTTATTTTATAGTGTGAAATGGTGCGCTGCGGAATGGCCGCACGAGGCGGCCAGGCGTCAGGGCGCCGGTTTCGTGAGGGGCGTCCGCTTCGGCTCTCGCCAAGTCGCCTCAGGCCCCGTCGTCGAGCGCTTCCCAGCCCTGTGCGCGCAACACCTGGGCGGGGCGAAAGCGGGCCTTGTAGTTCATCTTGGCGCTCTCGGCGATCCAGTAGCCCAGATACAGGTGCGGCAGGCCCAGTGCGCGGCACTGTTCGATTTGCCACAGCACGTTGTAGGTGCCGTAGCTCGCACGAGGGTCCGGGTCGTAGAAGGTGTAGACGGCAGACAACCCGTCGTCGAGCACGTCCACGACCGACACCATGCGAAGCGCGCCGGGGCGCTCCTCGCCGGCCTCAGGGGGCTCGCGGAATTCGACCAGGCGCGAGTTCACCCGGCTTTGCAGCAGGAACTGGGTGTACTGGTCGACGCTGTCGTGGTCCATGCCGCCGCCGGCGTGGCGCTCGGCCTGGTAGCGCAGGTACAGGCGGTAGTGCTCGGGCAGAAAGCACAGATCGAGCACCCGCACGCTGAGGTGCCGGTGGCGGTTCCAGGCGCGCCGCTGGCTGCGGTCGGGGCGGAACTGCCCGGCGAGCACCCGGATCGGCACGCAGGCCCGGCAGGCGTCGCAGTGCGGGCGGTAGGTGAACATGCCGCTGCGGCGAAAGCCCTGCGTCACCAGGGTGGAATACAGGCCGGCATGAATCAGGTGGCTGGGCGTGGCCACCTGCGATCGGGCGAGTCGGCCGGGGAGATAGCTGCAGTCGTAAGCGGCGGTGGCGTAGAACTGCAGCGCCTGCAGCGGCAGGTCCTTGAGATGCGTCACGGTGCAGCCGGTTTGGGGTCCATGAGTGCCGACCAGTATACGGAGTCGAAGCGCCACGTGGGGCCGGGCTGTGCGGCCAGCGCCTGCACTTCGCTCACGAAGCGCCGGCGCGGGATCTCACCCGCGCCGAGGGAGGCGAGATGCCGGGTGTTCTGCTGGCAATCGATCAGCGGCAGGTTCTCTCGCCGGCAGAAACTGACCAGGGCCGCCAGCGCGATCTTCGAGGCATCCGTCGCCCGCGCGAACATGGACTCGCCAAACACCGCGCGGCCGATGGCCACCACGTACAGCCCGCCGACGAGTTCCCCGTTAACCCAGGTCTCGACACTGTGGGCCATCCCGGCGCGGTGCAGGGCCTGGTAGGCGCGCACCATGTCGGCGACGATCCAGGTGCCCGATTGCCCAGGCCGCGGGCTGTGCGCGCAGGCTTCGATGACGGCGTCGAAGGCGGTGTCGAAGCGAACCTCGCAGGCCGGGTCGTCCTGAAAGCGGCGCAGGGTCTTGCGCAGCGACCGATGCAGCCGGAAGTCCGGCACCCGCAGCACCATGCGGGGGTCTGGGCTCCACCACAGGATGGGCTGACCGTCGCTGAACCAGGGAAAGATGCCGCGGCGGTAGGCGTTGGCGAGTGTCTCCACGTCCAGCGCACCACCGGCGGCGAGCAAGCCGGGCACGGGGTCTTCGGGCCCCCAGGCCTGTTCGACCGCCGGAAACGCCTCGCCCGCGGCGAGCCAGGGCAGGCGGGGTGCGGGTCGGGCGGTCATGGGTGGGCGGGTCGGTTCGTGTGCTGGCCGTGCAAAAGGCAGGCCGGTCGGTCGTCTTCGCGCACGGCGTGAAATGAAAAAAGCCAGCAGAGGATTCTGCTGGCTTTTTCAATGTTTTGGCTCCCCGACCTGGGCTCGAACCAGGGACCTACGGATTAACAGTCCGGCGCTCTACCGACTGAGCTATCGGGGAACAAGCCTCAAATTATAGCGTCATTTTTTCGGTTTTTGGAAGGGCTCTGTGATTTTTCAGAAGCTCGCGCTCAAGGACGCGCGCGCGGTCCGGGGTGCGCCGGCGTAGAGGTAGACGTGGCCGTACTGGTAGGGCGATTCCTTCCAGTAACGCCGGTCGAACAGGTTGTCGATGCCGAGCGTCCAGGTCCAGCGTGTTGCACCGCTGCGGGTCTGGTAGCGCAGGCTGGCGTCCACCGTGGCCCAGCCTGGCAGGGTGATGGAGCCGTCGGGCAGCACCTTGCGAGCGCCTTCGTAGGACAGCAGGCCGTTGAGGCTCAGGCCGGGCAGGGTGGGGGCGAGCCAGGTGGCCTGTGCGCGCAGCACGGTGCGCGGCACGTTGGTGGGGCGCTGGCCGTTGGTCTCGGGTTCGAGCACGCTGCCCTGGCGGCGTGCGTCGAGCAGGGTGGCGCTGCCGCTGAGCCGCCACGCGCCGGTTTTCCAGTGTGCCGAGGCTTCCAGTCCGCGGTGCACGGCCTCGCCGTCATAGCCGCCGAGGCAGGGCGAGAGGCCCAGGCGGGAACAGGCATCGAGGTTGCTCACCGGACGCACGATGCGAAAGGCGGTGAGCTGCCAGCCCAGCGCATCGCCGTCGCTCTTGAGGCCGGCTTCCCATTGGCGGGACTTGAGCACTGGCAGCGCCTGGCCGGCGTTGAGGTACTGCGAGGGCTTGTTCGGTACGACCTGGGATTCCGCACCCTCGCCGTAGCTGGCGTACGCACGCAGGCCCTCGGCCAGCCGGTAGCTCAGCGCCAGCCAGGGCGTGGCGATGGTCTGGCGGGTGTCGGTGGCGCGCTTGCCGTCGGTGCGGATGCTCTCGCGGGCCAGTTGGGTCTGGCGCAGGCCGAGCCAGAGCGTGGTGCGCTCGCCCAGGCGCACGGTGTCGGTCACGGCGAGCTCGAGGCTGCGCTCGTCGCGGTTGGTGTTGGGGTCGGCCGGGGTGGGGTCGGGGTTCACGCGGCTCGTCCCGTCGACGCTGCCGATGCCGACCCAGTTGTAGGCCTGCGGCTGGAAGTGGTTGCGCAACTGGCTGGCCAGCACGCTGAACCCGAGCTCGTGCGTGAGTCCGCCGGCCTGCACCGTGCCGCGCAGTTCGGCGCGGGCGGCCTGCTGGGTGCGGTACTCGTCTTCGCTGCGGAAGTCGTAGAGGTCGAAGGTGCCGTCGCTGCAGAAGCGGTCGTAGCGGTCTTCGGCGCTGCAGCCATAGGCATAGGCGAGGCGGTCGTTGCTCTTGAGCCGCTGGCTGCCGAGCTGGGCTGACCAGCGCCAGTTGGCGTCGATCTGCTGGCGCAGCCGCACCGTGCCTGTCAGCGCCTGGAAGTCCGAGGGCTGCGACCAGGCCTGGTTGTTGAGGTTGAGCCGCGGGTCGGGCGGGGCCGGCAGTCGATCGCCAAGCAGGCTGAAGGCTTGCTGGCTGGGCTGCTGCTTGCGGCTGGCTTCCACCTCGGCTTCGAGCACGGTGTCGGCGTTGAGCCGCCAGTCCAGCGCGAGTGCGCCGAGGTTGCGGTTGCCGTCGAGGTTGCGGATGAGCGGGCGCAGCGACTCGGTCGCGAGGTTGAGCCGGTAGCCGAACGCCGCGCCCTCGCCGAAGCGACCGCCCAGGTCAACGGCGGCGAGCAGGCTGCGCCGCTCGGTGAACTGCAGCGTGACTTCGCGCAGCGGCGCGTCGGTCGGGCGCTTGACGACATAGTTCACCAGGCCGCCGGGCGCACTCACACCGGCCTGCAGGCCGCTCGTGCCCTTGAGGATTTCGACGCGCTCCTTGTTGTCGAGCGGGATGCTCGTCTCCGCGCTGATGGGCAGCCCTTCGCGCCGGTAGTTGCTGCGGTTGTCGAGCACGAAGCCGCGCAGGGTGAGGAAGTCCCAGTAGCCCGGTGCGTTGTAGGCGTCGGTCATCGAGGCGTCGAGCCGCGTGAGGTCGGCCAGGCGCTGGGCGCCCAGCAGGTCCATCTGCTCGCGGGTGATCACATCGGCCGACACCGGCAACTCCCGCAGCGGCCAGTTGCCGAAGCCGGTGACATCAGCGGCCGGCGCGGGGCGCGGCAGGCTGACGGTGACGGGCGCGAGCGTGGCCGCAGTTGCGGGCGCGGTCTGCGCGCACACGCTGTTTGCTGCAATAAAAATAGCAGACAGCGACCATTTCGCGCTGGGTTTGCGGGATTTTTTCTTGAATTTTGGCTGTGGGGACGCCATGACGTTTCTCCAACGTGATGGCAGGTCGGCGTCGCTGGTGTGGCCGCGTGGTGCGCCGCGCGGGCGCGGTGGGCCGTTCGAGCTTGCTTCCCTGCGCGAGGATTACCTCAATCAGGTTCAAAGGGACTTTCTCAGCCGCGGCCGGTCGGGCCGCAACACCCCTAGCGAATGCACCCCAGGCGGGGTGCGGCTCGGATTTTACAGGCGAATCACCGTGCGGCCGCGCGCCGGCTGCGCAGCCGCAGCAGCGGCGGCACCAGCAGCATGGCCGCTACGCCCACCCACAAGCCCTTGGCGATGGCGCTCTCGAACAGGATGTGCACGTCGCCATTGGTGATGGAGAGCGCACGGCGCAGGTTCTGCTCCATCAGGTCGCCGAGCACGAAGCCCAGGATCAGCGGCGCCATCGGCACGCCCGCCTTGCGCAGCAGATAGCCGGCAATGCCCAGGCCGGCCATGAGCATCAGGTCGAAGGTGGTGGCATGCACCGAATACACCCCCACGGCGCTGATGGCCAGAATGCCCGGCACCAGCAGCCAGTTGGGCACCAGCAGGATGCGGGTGAACAGGCCCACCAGCGGAATGTTGATGAACAACAACAGCACGTTGCCGATGAACATCGAGGCAATCAGGCCCCACACCAGCGCAGGCTGCTGGGTGAACAGCGCCGGCCCTGGCGTGATGTTGTAGAGCGAGAGCGCACCCACCATCACCGCCGTCGTGCCCGAGCCCGGCACGCCCAGCGTCAGCATGGGGATGAAGGACCCGTTGGCCGAGGCGTTGTTGGCGGCCTCGGGCGCCGTGACGCCGCGGATGTCGCCCTTGCCGAAGGTGCCCTGCTTGTCGTTGAGGCGCTTTTCCAGCGTGTAGGCCATGGCGCTGGCGATGGTGGCGCCCGCGCCGGGCAGCACGCCCACGGTGAAGCCCAGCAGCGCCGAGCGGATGCTGGTCCACCAGGTCTGTGCCATCTCCTTGAGGTTGAAGAGGTTGCGGCCGGTGCGCCGGATGAGCCCGGTCGCATGGGCCTGGTGCTCGGCCATGAGCAGGATCTCGCTGACCGAGAACAGCCCGATCACCACCACGATGAACTGGATGCCGTCGGACAGGTGCACGTTGTCGCCGGTGAAGCGGTAGATGCCGGAGTTCGCATCCAGCCCCACGGTTGAGAGCGAGAGCCCGATCACCGCCGCCAGCACCGCCTTCATCGGCTGCTGCCCCATGAGCCCGGTGATGCAGGCAAACGCGAAGCACATCAGCGCGAAATACTCGGCCGGCCCGAAGGCCAGCGCCCAGCGCGCCAGCAGCGGCGCAAACAGCACGATGCCCAGCGTCGCCACCGTGGAGCCGATGAAGGAACTCCAGGCCGAGATCGACAAGGCCACGCCCGCCTCGCCCTTGACGGCCATCGGGTAGCCGTCGATGGCCGTCATGATCGCGCCGGCATCGCCCGGCACGTTGAGCAGGATGGAGGAAATCCGCCCGCCGAACTCGCAGCCGATGTAGACCGCGGTGAGCAGAATCATCGCCGTCTCGGGCGGCAGCTTCAGCGCAAAGGCCAGCGGCATCAGCAGCGCCACGCCGTTGATGGGCCCCAGCCCCGGCAGCATGCCCACCACCGTGCCGATGAAAGCGCCGATGGTGGCCACCAGCAGGTTCACCGGCGCCAGCGCGACGCCGAAGCCGTCGAACAGATGTTGCAGCGTGTCCATCAACGGCCTCCGAGCAGGAACGCCATCACCCCAGTGGGCAGGATGACGTCGAGCAGTTTGTCGAACAGAAAGTACAGGCCCAGGCCCATCACCAGCCCGCCCGCCAGGGCCTTGTGCCAGCGTCCACCGAAGGCCAGTGCCACGGGCACCGTCATCGCGGCCGTCGCCAGCCAGAAGCCCAGCGCCTGAAACACCGCGCCATAGGCCAGCACCGCCACGGCGCACAAGGCCACGGCCTTGAGGTTGGGCGGCGCCTGCGGCTCGGTGCTGGCGGGCGTCGCCGGGGTGAAGCGGCGCGGGCGCAGCAGCAGCCACAGCCCGGCCAGGCCCATCAAGGCCGCCAGCAAGGTGGGAAATGCGCGCGGCCCGACGGGCTCGTATGAAATCTCGGCCGTGTAGCTGCGTGCAAACCAGGCCATGGCGGCGGCCACGATCACGCACACGGCGCCCAGCAGGCGATCAGCCATCGGGTGCTCCTTCGAAGGGAATAGGCGCGGGCGTGCGCGACCACCGGGCGCGCACGCCGCTTCAGGGGTCAGCGCCTCAGTTGGCGACCTTGAGGTTGAAGTCGGTCACGAGCTGCCGGTAGGTGGCCATGCGCTCCTTGATGTAGCTCTCCAGCGCCTTGCCCGTGAGCGCGAACTTGAACAGCCCGCGCTCGGCGCGCAGCTTGTCGTACGCGGGCGTGGCCATCATCTTGTCGAAGGTGTCGGTCCAGACCTTGAAGTCGGCGTCGCTCACCTTCGGCCCCATGTAGAAACCGCGGATGATGGGCCACTGCACGTCGTAGCCCTGCTCCTTCATCGTCGGCACGCTGGCGAGCTTGCCCTCGAGCCGCTTGTCGGCCAGCACCGCCAGCACGCGGATCTTCGCGCCGGCCTTCATCTGCTCCTCCGCTTCCGAGGCGTCACCGGAATACACCTGCACATGGCCGCCCTGCAAGGCGGTGAGCGCCTCACCGCCGCCCTCGAAGGCCACGAAGCGCATCGCCTTGGGGTCGAGCCCGGCGGCGCGCGCGGTGAGCGCGGCCTTCATCCAGTCCTGGCTGCCCACGCTGCCGCCGGCACCGAACACCACCTTGGTGGGGTCGGCCTTGATGGCGGCGACCAGGTCCTTGATGCTCTTGAGCGGCGAGTTCTCGGCGACGATGATCGCGCCGTAGTCCGTGCCGATGGCGGCGAGCCAGCGCACGTCGTTCTCGTTGTAGCGGCCGAACTTGCCCTGCGCGAGGTTGAGCAGCGAGCCGCCCGAGAAGGCGACGATGGTGTTGTTCTCGGCCGGACGCTGCGCCACGATGGCGTTGTAGGCCACGGCGCCGATGCCGCCAGGCATGTAGCTCACCCGCAGCGGGTCGCTGATGTACTTGCCCTCCTGCAGCGCGCTTTGTGCGAGCTTGCAGGTCAGGTCAAAGCCGCCGCCGGGCTTGGCCGGAGCGATGCATTCCGGCTTGTCCAGCGGGCCGGCCAGCGCGGACACGCTCAACAGGGCAGAGCAGGCCAGGGCGGCCCAGGCGACAGAGGGAACACGCATGAGAGTCTCCTTTCGACAGTTCGTTGCCGCCGCAGGCCCCAGGTCGGGTGGCGCGGCGTGGGGGCACTGTAGAAAACCGCGGCTTTCGGTCGCCTTTCATGCCGGCGCGGAAAATTTGCGGGAAAACCCGGAGATCGGTCCGAGCGCAGCGGCCCCCGCGAATCCCCGTTGACAAGGCCGGTCGCCGGGCGATGGGCATCACCCGGGCCCCGTTGGCGCATCGGCCGCGGCGGGCCAGCGCAGCGTTGCGGTCAGCCCGCGGGGAGCCGGGCCAGGTTGGCTCGCAGAGAGCAGCAGCTGGCCGCCGTGCCGCTCGACGATGGCGCGCGCAATCGCCAGCCCCAGGCCGGAGCCCCCCGCGCGGCCACCCTGCCCACGAAAGAAGCGCTCGCCCGCGCGCTCCAGTTCCTCGGGCGGCATGCCCGGGCCGTCGTCGATGACGCGCAGCACCGCGTCGCGCCGCGGCCCGGCGGGCGTGCCGCTGGCCTCGAGCCCGGCCTGAACCGTCACATGTGCGCCGTGCGCGGTGTGCAGCAGGGCGTTGTGCACCAGGTTGGCCAGCGCCTCGCGCATCAGCGCGCCATGGGTGGCGGCCAGGCCCTCGCCGAGCGGCTCGAAGCCGAGGTCGATGCCGCGCTGGCGGGCCAGCGGCCACAGGCTGCGGGTGAGCTCGCGGCCCAGGGCCAGCACGTCGGTGGGTTCGGGCGTGAGTTCGGCGCTGTCGGCGCGGGCCAGCGCGAGCATCTGGTTCGTCTGGCGTACCGCGTCGTCGAGCTGGGTCTTGATGGCTGCGAGCGCGAGATCCTTGCGCTGCAGATCGGGCTCGCGCAGCGCATAGGCCACCTGGGTGGCGAGCGTTGCCAGCGGCGTGCGCAACTGGTGGCTGGCGTCGTCGACGAAGCGCCGGCGGGCCTCCACCACGTCTTGGTAGCGCGCCATGTGGATGTTGATGGCCTGCACCAGCGGCTGCACCTCGGCCGGGACGGCCTCGGCGCGGATGGGCGCGAGGTCGTCGCTCGGGCGGCTGGCCACCTCCTGGCGCAGCCGCTGCAGCGGCCGCAGGGCGCCGCCCACCCCCAGCACCACCAGGGCGCCGGCGGCGAGCAGCAGGAGCAGGTCGCGCGCCACGGCCTCGAGCACCAGCCGGCGGGTGAAGTCCTGCCGGCTCTCCAGTGTTTCGCCGACCTGCACCACCACCCGGTCCGAGTCCGAACCCTGCGACAGTGGGTGGGTGAGCCGCCGCGCATACGAGCCCAGGCGAATCGGCACGCCGTAGTAGGTGGCATCGCTGAACTGCGGCTGGCCGTCGATCAGCGGCCGCGGCGGCGCGGGCAGCTCCGCGCTGCCGATTTCCACCAGCCCGTCGCCACTGGCGACGCGGTAGAACACCTGGCCGTTGGCGGTGAGCTCGAAGAATTCGAGCATGCGGTAAGGCAGCTCGACCGACAAGCCGCCACTGGCGGTGGAGATGTTGGCGTCCATCGCCTTGATGGCGCCCAGCAGCGAGCGGTCGTAGGCCGCGTTGGCTGCGGCCAGTGCGGTGCGCCAGCTCGCGTACAGCTCCAGGCCCATCACCCCCAGCAGCCCCGGCAGCAGCACCGCCAGCAGGGTGTGGCGCAGGCTCCAGCGGCGCAGGGGCTTCAGCATGGCTCCTCCTCGAGCACATAGCCCAGGCCGCGCAAGGTGGTGATGCGCACGCCGCTGGCCTCGAGCCGCTTGCGCAGCCGGTGGACCAGCACCTCCACCGCTTCGGGATGGACGTCGACCTCGTCGTCGAACAGGCGCTCGAGCAGATCGCGCTTGGACAGCGGCTCGCCGCTGTGCTGCACCAGCTCGCACAGCAGCGCGTGCTCGCGCGGCGGCAGGTTCAGCGGCTGGTGGCGCAGCAGCAGCTGGCGCGACAGAGGGTCGTAGACCAGCGGGCCGCAGGCAAAGCGCGGGTGGGCCGCACCGCGCGCGCGGCGGATCAGCGCGAGCAGCCGGGCTTCGAGCTCCGCCAGCTCGAACGGCTTGGCCAGAAAGTCGTCCGCGCCCTGGTTGAGCGTGTTCACCCGCTCGCGCAGCGAATCGCGCGCGGTGAGGATGAGCACGGGCAGGCCCAGCCCCTTGTCGCGCAGCTCGGCGAGCACGTCGTGGCCGTCGCGCCCGGGCAGGCCGAGGTCGAGGATCAGCGCGTCGAAGCGGCTGTCCTTGAGGCTCTTGCGGACCAGCCGGCCGTCGTTGATCCAGTCGACCTGAAAGCCGCTCTGTTGCAGCGCCTGCACCAGCCAGGTGGCCAGGGCGGGTTCGTCTTCGGCGAGCAGAATGCGCATGGGCTCCTCCGGTTGCGCGTGGGTGCCTTCTTCGGGTGGGTCAGGCGCGCGCGGCGCGGGTGGCAATCCAGCGGGTGAGCACCGGCCCGACCGCCAGCACGGTGAGAAAACGCCCGAGTTGCATGGCCATCACGAAACCCGCATCCACCGCGCTGGTGGCGGCAATGATGGCGACCGAATCCGCGCCGCCCGGGCTGCTGGCCAAATACGCCGTCAGCGGCGCCAGGCCCCAGCCCAGGGTCAAGGCCACGGCGATGAGGGCGCCCAGGCCCATCAGCAGGGCAATGGCACCCAGCACCTGGGGCAAGGCGCCCAGCGCATGCCGGAACAAGGGGGGCGTGAAGCGCAGCCCGATGCTCCAGCCGATCACGGCATAGGCGGCCGCCAGCAAGGGCGCGGGCAGTTCGAAGTCCATCCAGCCCAGGTATTGCAGCGTGGCGCCGCCGAGCAGCGGCAGCAGCATGGGGCCTGCGGGAATGCGCAAGCCCCGGCCCAGCATCGCGCCGCCAACCGCCAGCGCCAGCGTGGCCGCCAGTTCAGGCCAGCGCGGGGTGGCGAGAAAGGCCGGGCTGATGGCGGGCACGCCGCCGCGGGGCTGCCACCACCAGGCCACGAACGAGGCCACGCTGGTGACCACGACCACCCGCGCATACTGCATGAAGGCGACGAGCCGGGCATCGGCGCCGTAGGCGTCGGCCATCAGCACCATGGCCGAGGCCGCGCCCGGCGCGAGCCCCCACACCGCGGTGGTGCCGGGGAAGACCTGGCGGCGCATCATCCACCAGCCCAGCGCACCGCTGGCGGCGAGCAGCAGCGCGGTCACGCCGAGCAGCAGCGGCCAGTCCAGCGCCACCGCATGCAGGGTGGCGGGCTGCAGGCTGTGGGCCATCAGGCAGCCGAGCACCGCCTGGGCCAGCGCGAACAGGCGCGTCGAGACGCGCAGCGCGCCGCCGCGCAGGGCCAGCACGATGCCCGCGGCCATGCAGCCGATCAGCACGCCCGCGGGCAGATGGGCTGCCGTCAGCGCAAGCGCGAGCGCCGCGCTCAGCCCAAACAAGCGAAGCCAGCGCGCCAGCAGCGCAAGCCCAGCGCGGGAGGGGGGAAACAGACGAACCGACATGCCCCGAAGTGTGCCGCGCCCACCGCACGGGGGCGAGCAAGGGCGGGACAGGGGCGGGACAGGCGCGCGCTCGGACGGAAGCACCCGGACGTGTTGACGGCACCGTAGCGCTCGGGGCTGCGCTGCAGCCGAGCCGCCGGCCGGCGTCGCGCCGGCCCATGGAAGACAGACCGCCCGGGCGCAGCGGGCCGCAGACAAGCAAACGGCCCGCGCGCGGCGGGCCGTGGGGTGCTGAGGGGCGTGCGGCGCTCAGTCGAACACCGGCGTCTCCACGCCCAGCACCTTGTGCAGCTTGGGGCTGGTGGTGGTGTACTGGAGGTGGATCTTGCCCTTGTCGGGGAAGATGATGGCCGCGGCGGCGAAGGCGGCGAGCGCGCATTCGTGGAAGCCCGAGAGGATGAGCTTCTTCTTGCCGGGGTAGGTGTTGATGTCGCCCACGGCGAAGATGCCGGGGATGTTGGTGGAGAACTTCTCGGTGTCCACCACGAGCTGCTTGCGTTCGATCTCCAGGCCCCAGTCGGCGATCGGGCCGAGCTTGGGCGACAGGCCGAAGAACACCAGCAGCATGTCCAGCGGCACGAGGCGGGTGACGCCGTCGGCGCCGGTGACCTTGACCTGGGTGAGGCGGCCGTCCTTTTCCTCGAAGCCGGTGATCTGGCCGACGATGAACTGCATCTCGTACTGGTCGCAGAGCTCCTTCATCTTGGCCACGCTGGCCGGCGCGGCCTTGAAGCCGTCGCGCCGGTGCACCAGGATGACGCTCTCGGCCTTGTTCGGGCCTTCGGCGACGAAGTTGAGCGTCCAGTCGAGGGCGGAGTCGCCGCCGCCGACGATGACGAGGTTCTTGCCGGCGAACAGGGCCGGGTCGCGCACGCGGTAGAAGAGCTGCTGGCCTTCGAACTTCTCGATGCCGTCGACCTTGAGGGTGCGCGGCTCGAACGCGCCCACGCCCGCGGCGATGAAGACGGTCTTGGTGAGGAAGGTGGTGCCCTTGTCGGTGGCGACGAAGAAGCGGCCGTCGTCCTGCTTCTGCACCTGGGTGACGGTCTGGCCGAAGTGGAAGGTGGGGCCGAAGGGCTCGATCTGCTTGAGCAGGTTGTCGGTCAGTTCCTGGCCGGTGTAGACGGGCACGGCCGGGATGTCGTAGATGGGCTTGTCGGGGTAGAGCTCCACCGGCTGGCCGCCGGGGTAGGCGAGCGAGTCGATGACGTGGGCCTTGATCTCGAGCAGGCCGAGCTCGAACACCTGGAACAGGCCGACGGGGCCGGCGCCGACGATGACGGCATCGGTCTCGATCGGGCCCTCGTGGGCGGCGGCGGTGTTCATGACGTGGGCGTTGGCTTGGGGTTCCATGGCGGGCGGGGTCAGCGGATGAGTTCCTTGAGCTTGCCCGTCTTGTCCTTCCACTCCTCGGCGTCGGGCAGCGGCGCCTTGCGCTTCGTGATGCTCTTCCAGGTGGGGAGCTTGGCCAGCTCGGCGTTGAGGGCGGTCATGTGCACCTGGTCTTTGGGCAGGTCTTCTTCGGCGTAGATGGCGTTGACCGGGCACTCGGGGATGCAGACCGCGCAGTCGATGCACTCATCCGGGTCGATGGTGAGGAAGTTCGGCCCCTCGCGGAAGCAATCGACGGGGCAGACATCGACGCAATCGGTGTATTTGCAGCGGATGCAGGCTTCGGTGACGACGTGGGTCATGTTGGAATGTGCGAAGAAGAGGGGGCGGTCTCGCGGCGCCCCCGTTACCACAAAACCTGAAATTTTAGGTGTTTCGCGCGACGACGGGGCCAAGCGTAGCCCCAGACCGCATTCGCGGCCTTGATATCCGTCAACAGACGAGGGCGGCTGCGGCGGTGCTGTGGCGCGCGGTGTCGACGAGGATCAGCGCGCCCAGGCTGCGCGACCGTGCGTACGGCGCCAGCGGCAGCGGCTGCTGGAATTGCAGCGTGACCTCGCCCAGCGCGTTGGCCGCCAGGGTGTCGGCGGCTTCGGGCTGCAGGCTGCGGATGTCGAGCCGGTGGTGCAACTGCCGCACCCGGGCCTTGACCCAGCGGTGGCCGTGCAGCGCCCAGTAGCTGCGGCCGGGCTGCAGGGGCTCGGTGTCCATCCAGGCCAGGGTGGCGCGGCATTCGTGCACGGGCGCCCAGGCGGGTGGGGCGGCTTCGGCGCTGGGCGCGGCGGCGAGCAGCCAGTCGCCGCGGGAGATGTCGACCTCGCGGTCGAGCACCACGCCGGCGGTCGTGCTGTGGCTTTGCGCCAGCGGCTCGCGGGTGGGGCTGAGCACCTCGACGACGTGGACCGGCTCGCCGCCCGGGAACACGGCCAGGCGCTGGCCGACGCGCACCACGCCCTCGGCCAGGCGCCCCCAGAGCACGCGGCGGCCGCGGTCGGTGGCGGCGCTGTGGGCGAACGGCTCCACCCATTGCACGGCGAAGGCGGTGGCGGCCGGGCGCTCGCGCGCGCTCGGCTCGGCCCGTTCGAGCCACTGCAGCAGCGTGGGGCCGCAGTGGCCGCACCAGCGACTCTGCGGCGCGGGCGTGACGACGTTCCAGCCCTCGCGGGCGGAGATCGGCAGCACGGCGTCGGCGCGCAGGCCGGCGGCCTCGGTGAAGCGCTGGATGGCGTGGGCGATGGCGGCGTGGGCGCGCGCGGGGTCGCTCACGGCGTCGAGCTTGTTGATGGCATAGACACAGTGCGGCACGCGCAGCAGGCCGCAGAGCAGGGCGTGGCGGCGGGTTTGCGGCAGCAGTTCGAGGCCGGGGCGCTCCCAGTCGAGCTTGGTGGCGTCGATCAGCAGCACGGCGGCGTCGGCGTTGCTCGCAGCGGTGACCATGTTTCGGGTGTACTGCTCGTGGCCGGGGCTGTCGCCGATGATGAAGCTGCGCTGCGGGGTGGAGAAGTAGCGCCAGGCCACATCGATGGTGATGCCTTGTTCGCGCTCGGCAGCCAGGCCGTCGGTGAGGCGTGCGAGGTCGACGGTGCCAGCCCCGTGCGCGGTGAGCGCGTCGAGCTGGTCACGGTGCACGGCGCGGCTGTCGAGCAGCAGACGGCCGATCAGCGTGCTCTTGCCATCGTCCACCGAGCCGCAGGTGATGAAGCGCAGGGCGGTTTGCGATTCTTTTGGCCGGGGCTCCAGCGCCAGATGGTCGGGTGTTGCTATGGTTTTTGAGTTCATGGTGGCGGGTCAGAAGTAGCCGTCTTTCTTGCGCTGTTCCATCGAGGCGTCGCTGGTGCGGTCGTCCATGCGGGTGGCGCCGCGCTCGCTGAGCTCGGCGTGCAGGGTTTCGCGGATCACCGCTTCCGGGGTGGCGGCCTGACTTTCCACCGGGCAGGTGCAGGTGATGTCGCCCACGGTGCGAAAGCGCACCGCGCGCTGCTGCACGGTCTCGCCCTCGCGCGCGGGGGTCAGCGGCGTGACGGGCACGAGCAGCCCGCGGCGCTCGACGACTGCGCGTGCGTGGCTGTAGTAAAGCGAGGGCAGATCGATGCCTTCGCGCGCGATGTAGCGCCAGACGTCGAGCTCGGTCCAGTTGGAGATGGGGAACACGCGGAAGTGCTCGCCGGGGTGCAGCCGGGTGTTGAACAGGCTCCAGAGCTCGGGCCGCTGGCCCTTGGGGTCCCACTGGCCGAAGGCGTCGCGGTGGCTGAAGATGCGCTCCTTGGCGCGGGCCTTCTCCTCGTCGCGGCGCGCGCCGCCGATGAGGGCGTCGAAGCGGAATTCCTCCACCGCCTCGAGCAGCGTGACCGACTGGTGGGCGTTGCGGCTTTCGTCCGGGCGGGCCAGGCGCACGCTGCCGCGGCGCATCGAGTCCTCGACGCTGCGCACGATGAGCCGCGCGCCCAGCTCGGCCGCGCGCTGGTCGCGAAACGCGGTGACTTCGGGGAAGTTGTGCCCGGTGTCGATCATCAGCAGCGGCCAGGGCAGGCGGCCGCGGCCGAAGGCCTTTTCGGCGCAGCGCAGCATCACCAGCGAGTCCTTGCCGCCGGAGAACAGCAGCGCGGGCCGCTCGAAGGCGGCGGTGACTTCGCGCAGGATGAAGATGGCCTCCTCCTCCAGCGCGTCGAGGTGGCTCGGGGCCGGAGCCGGGTGGGGCGACGGGTCGTGCGCGGGGCCGGGCGCCGGGTCGAGCAGCTTGGGGGCGGTGCGGGCGTTCATGGGTGTTCTCCGATGGGGGGCTTCACGTGCAGGCCGCATTCCTTGGCGGCGTCGTCCTCCCACCACCAGCGGCCGGCGCGAAACGGCTCGCCCGGGGTGATGGCACGGGTGCAGGGCGCGCAGCCGATGCTGGGCATGTGCTGGTCGTGCAAGGGGTTGTAGGCCACGCCGTGGCGCTCGATGTAGTGCCAGACGTCGCCCCAGCTCCAGTCGGCCAGCGGGTTGAACTTGAGGCGGCCGTGGCGGGCGCGTTCGGATGTGTCGATCGGCGGCACCTCGCTGCGCGCTTCGGACTGCTCGCGGCGCAGCCCGGTGACCCAGGCGGCCTGGCCGTGCAGGGCGCGCTCCAGCGGTTCGAGCTTGCGCAGCGCGCAGCAGGCCTTGCGCAGCGCGACGCTGCGGCGCATCGCCTCATCGCCTTCCCGCGCGACGAAGGCGACGACGGCTTCCTGCTGCGGCCGGTAGATGGTGAGCGGCGCGTGCGGGTGCGCGGCCTGCTGTTCGCGCAGGCGCTGCAGCAACGCCAGTGTCTGCGGGTGCAGCAGGCCGGTGTCGAGCACGAAGATGCCGATGGGCAGCCGCAGGCGGTTGATGAGGTCGGTCAGCACCATGTCCTCGGCGCCGAGGCTGCTGGCCTGTACGGCGCGCCCGCTGTCGGCGGCCTGGCGCAGCAGGGCTTGCGTGGTGGCCAGCCGCGCTTCGAAGCCCGGCTCGGCCCGTGCGTAGCGGGCGATGGCGCTGCCGGCCGGGCTGTGCGGCGTGGGGCTGGGGGCGGCGAAGGGGCTGTGCGTCATGCGGCCTCCGAAGCGCGGTGCGCGGATGTGCGCAGGTTCAGCGCCTGCAGGGCGTCGCGCTGGTAGTGCGCGCTGAAGGCGCCCAGCAGGCGGAGCGCCAGCGCCGGGTCTTCGCCGGGGGCGAGTTCGGCGCTGGAGAAGCCGCAGCGGCGCATCTGCAGCACATGGTCCACCCGCACGTCGCCGCTGGCGCGCAGGTCGCCGGCGAAGCGCAGGCGCCGCCGCAGCAGCCAGGCCTGGCTGTAGGCCCGGCCATCGGTGAAGCGGGGGAACTCGAGCACGACGCGGCCCACGCCAGCAAGGTCGAGGCCCTCCGGGTCGTCCGTTGGGGCCAGTTTCAGGGTTTTCTCGCCGAAGCCCAGCGTGAATCGGTCAGGTTCAGCTATCAAAAAAATAGTCGTCATGGGTGGTCAACAGGGGTGTTCAGGCGCCGACGGCCTGGGTGGACGGGCGCACGGCGTCGGCGGCGGCCTTGAAGGGCGCCAGGCCCATGCGGCGCACCGTGTCGATGAAGGGTTCGCGGGGCAGGCGGTGCTGGCGGTACACCTCCAGCACGGCCTCGATGGCGTCTGGCACTTCGTCGGCGGCAAACGCCGGCCCCAGCACCTTGCCCGGTGTCGCCGGCCCCGCGTGCGCCGAGCCGTCGGAGCCGCCGAGCGTGATCTGGAACCACTCCTGCCCGTCCTTGTCCACCCCGAGCACGCCGATGTGCCCGCTGTGGTGGTGGCCGCAGGAGTTGATGCAGCCCGAGACATGCAGGTCGATGGCGCCGAGGTCGTGCAGCTCGTCGAGGTCCTGGTAGCGCGCCAGCAGCGCCTGGGCCAGTGGCTGGGTGCGCGCGTTGGCCAGGCTGCAGTAGTCCCCCCCGGGGCAGGCGATGAGGTCGGTCAGCAGGCCCACGTGCGGCGTGGCCAGCCCCAGCGCGCGGGCCTGCGTCCACAGGGCGATGAGGTCGGCCTCGCGCACCCAGGGCAGCAGCAGGTTCTGGGTGTGCGTCACCCGCGCCTCGCCCGCGCTGAAGCGCGCGGCCAGGTCGGCTGCGGCATCGAGCTGCTCGGCCGTGGCATCGCCGGGCGAGAGGCCCGGCCGTTTGAACGACAGCGTCACCGCGCGGTAGCCCGCCAGCCGGTGCGCATGCACGTTGCGCTCGCCCCAGCGCGCGTAGGCGCGGGCCTCGTCGGGCTGAAGGGGGGCGGGCGCCGCGGCGCGCGGGCCGGCCGAAGCCTCGGGGGCCGGCGCAGGGGCGAAGCGCGCTTGCAGTGCGCGCAGATCGGCCTCGGTCACGGTGTGCAAGGGGCCGTCCAGGCGCAGGATGCGCGCGAACTCGTCCTCCACCTCGGCGCTGAAGCGCTCCCCTTCGGCGCGCACCAGGGTCTTGATGCGCGCCTTGTAGAGGTTGTCGCGCCGGCCCCAGCGGTTGTAGACGCGCAGCACCGCCTCGAGGTAGTTGAGGATGTGCGCCGCCGGCAGGAAAGTGCGCAGCACCGGCGCGATCATGGGCGTGCGCCCCATGCCGCCGCCCACCGCCACCCGGAAGCCCAGGCCGTCGAAGGGCGCGTCGCCGGCCTCGTCGTGGCGCAGCAGCTGCAGCCCCACGTCGTGCCAGAGGCTGGCCGCGCGGTCCTCGCGGGCGCCGCTGACGGCGATCTTGAACTTGCGCGGCAGGTGGGCGAACTCGGGGTGCAGCGTGCTCCACTGGCGGATCAGCTCGCACCAGGGGCGCGGGTCGGCGATCTCGTCGGCCGCGATGCCGGCGAGCGCATCGGTGGTGATGTTGCGCACGCAGTTGCCGCTGGTCTGGATGCCGTGCAGGTCCACCGCGGCCAGCGTATCCATCACGTCGGCGGCATGGGCGAGGTCGATCCAGTTGAACTGCACGTTCTGCCGCGTCGTGAAGTGCGCGCAGCTCGCGCGCAGCTCGCTGCCCGGGCCCAGGCGGTCCTGCGCCGCCTGCGCCTGCGCCAGGGTTGCGGGGTCGGGGCGGTCGAAGTGGCGCGCGATGTGGGCCAGGGCGCGCAGCTGCGCCGCCGAAATCGCGCCGTACGGCACGGCCACGCGCAGCATCGGCGCATGGCGCTGCACATACCAGCCGTTCTGCAGGCGCAGCGGGCGAAAGGCTTCGTCGTCGAGCGTGCCGGCCTGCCAGCGTGCGAGCTGGTCGCGGAACTGGGCCGCCCGTTCGCGCAGCAGGCGGCGGTCGAAATCGGTGTAGAGGTACATCGGAATCGGGAGAAGAGGTCAGATCAGAACCAGCTTGAAGCCGGCCCAGGCCAGCAGGGCCGACAGGGCCGAGCGCGTCACGCCCTCGTGAACGCGGGCCACGCCGCGGCTGCCCAGCCAGATGCCGGGCAGCGAGCCCGCCAGCAACCACAGCAGCAGCGCGCCGTCCACATTGCCCAGGCCGACGTGCCCGAGCCCGGCGAGCAGGGTGAGCGGCACGGCGTAGGCGATGTCGGCGCCGATCACCCGCGGCAGCGGCAACCGGGGATAGAGCAGCATCAGCGCAGTCACGCCGATGGCCCCCGCGCCGACTGAGGTCAGCGTCACCAGGCAGCCGATGCACGCGCCAAAGAGCACCGGCAGCGCGCCCTGCCGCGCCTGCGTCGGCTCATCGGCAGGCGTGGACTGCGCCGTGGCGGAGCGGGCCGCGCGCGGGCCAAAGACCACCTTGTGCAGGCTGGCCGCCGCGGTGAGCAGCAACGCCACGCCCAGCGTGCGGGTGATGAGGTGTTGCACCGCGTCCGACGCGGGACCCAGGGCCTGCAGCAGCCACAAGGTCAGGCCGGCGGCCGGCAGGCTGCCGGCCGACAGCCGCGCCACCACCGTCCAGGGCACCAGATGACGCCGCGCCATGGCCACCGTACCGCCGAGCTTGGTGAAGGCGGCAAACAGCAAGTCCGTGCCCACGGCAATGTGGGGCTTGATGCCGAAACCGAAGATCAGCAGCGGCGTCATCAGCGAACCGCCGCCCACCCCGGTCAGCCCCACGACGAGGCCCACGCCGAAACCTGCAAGAACGAAACCGAACTCAGACATGCGCCGCACTGTAGGCGCGACTTATGCCAAATAAAACGATTTCTTTGTTGGTTTTATATGTCGATTGCGAATAAGCGGCAGGCCGGCGGGACGCCCGCCCGCCTGCCGCCAGGATGCGCGGCGCGCGAGGGGCTCGTTCAGCCTTGCCTCAAAGGAACCGCTCGATCAGCCGCCGCGAGTGCCGGTCCAACGCGCGCAGGTCGGGAATCAGGAAGTGCAGGCCCTCGGCGCTGGCGATCATCAGCCGCGCGCCCTCGCCGGCGAGGCGGCGGATGTCCTCCTCGCCTTTGAGTTCAAGCTGGCAGCGGCCGCGGTCGGTCTGTACCTCCCAGGTGCTGGGGGTGGAGAAGGTCGAGACCGAGAGCAGCCGCTCGATCACCGGCATGAACTCGCGCTCGCTCAGTTCGCTCTCGATCAGCGCGCGCTGGGCCTCGGGCAGTTCCCGCAGGTCGTCCACCCAGGCCAGCTCGTGGCCGTCGGTGCTCACCAGCGACACGCCCATCTGCGGCGCGCTGATGGGAAACGAGCGCACCGGCACCACGCCGGCGTGCACGGTGCCGTCGGGCAACGTGAGTACCAGGCGGCCCAGGCGGTTGCGCGCGAGCTGCAGGGCGCGCGCGCCTGCCGGTGTGGCGGCGGCATCGTGGGTCGAAGTCATGGGGCCACCTCGGCATGGGCTGAGGGTTGCGGCAGGTTGTTCGCCAGCAGCACGGCGTCGTGCTCCTGGGTTTCTTCATCGTCTTCGGCCTTGCGCGCCTGGGCCTCCCACAGCCGCCAGTAATGCCCCTGGCGGGCGAGCAGGTCATCGTGCGTGCCCACCTCCACCACCTCACCGCGGTCCATCACCACCAGCCGGTCGGCTTTGCGCAGCGTGGAGAGCCGGTGCGCGATCGCAATCGTGGTGCGGCCGCGCACCAGGTTGTCGAGCGCGCGCTGGATTTCCTTCTCGGTCTCGGTGTCCACCGCCGAGGTGGCTTCGTCGAGGATCAGGATCTTCGGGTCGATCAGCAGCGCACGCGCAATGCTGATGCGCTGGCGCTCGCCGCCCGAAAGGCTCTGGCCCCGCTCACCCACCAGCGAGTCGTAGCCGTGGGGCAGCCGCAGGATGAACTCGTGCGCATGCGCCGCGCGCGCCGCGGCCACGATCTGCTCGCGCGTGGCGTCGGGGCGGCCATAGGCAATGTTTTCGGCGATGGTGCCGAAGAACAGGAAGGGCTCCTGCAGCACCAGGCCGATGTGGCGCCGGTAGTCGGCCACGCGCAGGCGGCGCAGGTCGATGCCGTCGGCACGGATCGAGCCCTCCGAGACATCGTAGAAGCGGCAGATCAGGTTCACCAGCGTGCTCTTGCCCGAGCCGCTGTGCCCGACCAGGCCGATCATCTCGCCCGCGCGCACCTCCAGGTCCAGGTTGCGGATGACGCTGCGGCTGCCGTAGCGAAAGCCCACGCGGGTCATCGTCAGCTGGCCGCTCAGGCCACCGGGCGGCAGGGCCACGGGCTCGGCCGGCTCGGGCACGTTGGAGACATGGTCGAGGATGTCGAAGATGCGCTTGGCCCCCGCCGCGGCTTTCTGCGTCACCGAGACGATGCGGCTCATCGAGTCGAGCCGGGAATAGAATCGGCCGATGTAGGCTAGGAAGGCCGTGAGCACACCCACCGTGATGTCGCCACGGCTGATCTGCCAGATGCCAAAGCCCCAGACCACCAGCAGGCCGATGTCGGTGAGCAGCGTGACCGTCGGGGTGAACAGGCTCCAGGTCTTGTTGAGCCGGTCGTTGACGGCGAGGTTGGTCTGGTTGGCCTCGCGAAAGCGCCGCGCCTCGCGCGCCTCCTGCGCAAACGCCTTGACCACCCGAATGCCCGGAATCGTGTCGGCGAGCACGTTGGTCACTTCCCCCCAGACGCGGTCGATCTTCTCGAAGCCGGTGCGCAGCCGGTCGCGCACCAGGTGGATCATCCAGGCGATGAAGGGCAGCGGCAGCAGCGTCACCACCGCCAGCCACGGGTTGATGGACAGCAGGATCACCGCCGTCATCACCAGCATGAGCACGTCGGTGGCGAAGTCCAGCGCGTGCAGGGAGAGGAACACCGAGATGCGGTCCGTCTCGCTGCCCACGCGCGCCATCAGGTCGCCGGTGCGCTTGGCGCCGAAGTAGTCCAGCGACAGGCCCAGCAGATGCTCGAAGGTGGTGGTGCGCAGGTCGGCCGCGATGCGTTCGGAAACCAGCGCCAGCAGCCAGGTGCGCGCCCAGCTCAGCGCCCAGGCCAGCAGCGCCGCGCCCAGCAAACCGGCGAGCAGCCACAGCACGTAGGCCGGGTCGATGCGCTGCCCGTTCTGGAACGGAATCAGCACATCGTCCATCAGCGGAATGGTCAGGTACGGCGGCACCAGCGTGGCCGCGGTGGAGCCCAGCATCAGCAGCAGGCCCAGCAGCAGCTGGCCGCGGTAGGGCCGGGCGAAGCGCCACAGCCGCAGCAGCACCCAGGTCGAGGGCGGGCTGTGGCTTTCGCGGGTGCACACCGGGCACTCGTCGCTGTCGCTGGGCAGCACATGGTGGCAATTGGGGCACAGCGCCGCCGAAGGGGCCTCATGGGCGCCGCTGCGCAGATGCTCGAAGCTGCGCACGAAGCGCAGGGCCTGCGCGCTCTGGCGCAGCGTGAGCCGCCAGTGCGCATGGCGGCGCTCGTCATCGACCAGTTCGAGCATGCCGACGCCGCCGTGCTCGCTGTACTGCAGGCGATGCGCGCTGTCGAGGCCGTGTTCCCGCCACCGCCCATCCGGCATGTGGAACCACAGTCGCGAAGGTGTCAGCACCAGCTCGCCGCGCGCAAACCGCAGGCCTTCATCCAAGTCAACCGAAAGCCGGGCCAGAACGTTCTGATCGCCTGAGGGCGGCGAAGGCTGTCGCGCGGAGGAAGTTGGCGGGGTCAACGGCGAAGAATCAGGCATGGGGCAGTGAGCAGGCGATCTCGGGCGGGCAGCGTCCGGTGCAAGGCGTCCGCCCGGTCCGGCCGGTTCTCATAACGCGACACCCCGGCGTTTCGTGCACAGCCCGCCATTTTCGCGCTTCCCCAGAGCTTTCATGACCCCGAACGCATTCAAAGACATCGAACTGCTGCGCGTGAACTACCTGCGCGGCCCCAACATCTGGACCTACCGCCCGGTCATGGAGGTCTGGCTGGACCTCGGCGAGCTGGAAGATTACCCCTCCAACCGCATCCCCGGCCTCAACGAGCGGCTGGTGCGCTGGCTGCCCGCGCTCGTCGAGCACCACTGCGGCGTGGGGGAGCGCGGCGGGTTCCTGCAGCGCCTGCAGGAAGGCACCTGGGCCGGGCACGTGCTGGAGCACTGCGTCATCGAACTGCTCAACCTCGCCGGCATGCCCACGGGCTTCGGCCAGACGCGCAGCACCTCGCGCCGCGGCGTCTACCGCATGGTGTTCCGCGCCCGCGACGAAAAAATCGGCCGTGTGGCGCTGGCCGAGGCCCATGCGCTGCTCATGGCCGCCATTGGCGACCGCCCCTTCGACGTACCCGCCGCCGTCGATCGCCTGCGCCAGGCCATCGACGACTGCTACCTCGGCCCCTCGACGGCCAGCATCGTCGCCGCGGCCACCGACCGGCGCATTCCGCACATCCGCCTCAACGATGGCAACCTGGTCCAGCTGGGCCACGGCGCTCGCCAGCGCCGCATCTGGACGGCCGAGACCGATCTGACCGGCGCCATCGCCGAAGGCATTGCGGGGGACAAGGACCTGACCAAGACCCTGCTCAAGGCCTGCGGCGTGCCGGTGCCCGAGGGGGTGGTGGTGCACAGCGCCGACGAAGCCTGGGCCGAAGCGCAGGACATCGGCCTGCCGGTCGTCATCAAACCCGGCGACGGCAACCACGGCCGCGGCGTCACCCTCGATCTGGACAACGAGGCCGACGTGCGCGCCGCCTTCGAGCTCGCGCGCCACCACGGCAGCGAGGTGCTGGTCGAGCAGTGCATCAAGGGCAGCGAACACCGGCTGCTGGTGGTGGGCGGCAAGGTGGTTGCCGCGGCCCGCGGCGAGAGTGCGTGGATCGTCGGCGACGGCCGCAGCACCGTGGTCGAGCTCATCGACCGGCAGATCAACGCCGACCCGCGCCGCGGCACCACCGAGGCCCATCCACTGAACCGACTCGACCTCGCCGAGGACGACGTGATCCGCCTCGACCTGCAACGCCAGGGGCTGCGCGGCGACAGCGTCGTCGAGGCCGGCCGGCGCGTGCTCATCCAGCGCAACGGCAACGTCGCCAACGACTGCACCGACGAGGTCCACCCGGCCGTGGCCGCGCAGGCGGCGCTCGCGGCGCGGGTGGTCGGGCTCGACATCGCCGGCATCGACCTGGTGTGCGAAGACATCGCGCGCCCGCTCGAGGCGCAGGGCGGCGCCGTGGTGGAGGTCAACGCCGGCCCAGGGCTGCTCATGCACCTCAAGCCGGCCTCCGGCCAGCCGCGTCCGGTGGGGCAGGCCATCGTCGATCATCTGTTTCCCGAGGACGACGCCACCCACCCCGGGCGCATTCCCATCGTCGGCATTTCCGGCAGCCGGCACACCGGTCTGATGGCGCGTCTCGTCGCCTGGCTGGTGCAGCTCTCCGGCAAGGAGGTCGGGCTGGCCTGCACCGAAGGGCTCCACGTCGGCCGCCGCCGGGTGGACGCCGCCGGCGCATCGCTCTGGGACGCCGGCCACCGCATGCTGATGAACCGCGACATCCACGCGGCGGTGTACGAAGCCCCGGCGGCCATGATTCTCGAAGACGGGCTGCCTTACGACCGCTGCCTGGTCGGCGTCGTCTCCGACCTCGACGGCTGGGAGGCCTTGCGCGAGCGCCATGACGTCCAGGAGCGCGACCAGATGTTCAAGGTCATGCGCACCCAGGTGGACGTGGTGCTGCGCGAAGGGGTGGCCGTGCTCAACGCCGCCGACCCGCGCATCCTCGACATGGCGGAGCTGTCCGACGGCGAGGTGATGCTCTATGGCGACGCCGACCTGCCCGACGTGGCGGCGGCCCTGGATCGGCACCGCGAGGCCGGTGGCCGCGTGGCCATTCTGCAGCGTGGCTGGATCTGCCTGGCCAGCGCCGGTGAGCGCCAGCGCTGTGTCGATCTGGCCGGCTGGCTCGCGCGGCGCGGCGCCGATGGCGGCGACCGCGACCTCCACCACGCCCTGCTCGGCGCCGTGGCGGCTGCCTGGGCGGCCGGCGTCTCGCCCGAACTGATCTCGGCGGGCATCGAAACCTTCGACCTTCTCGCGCGCCCCTGAGCGTCGGCGCCTGATCGCTCGCAACTCCGTACGTCTTCACAGCCTTCCACCGGACTGCTCGCATGGACATCTTCCGCATCCGCGCACTGCGCGGCCCCAACCTCTGGACCCGTCAGACCGCACTCGAGGCGGTGCTTCGCTGTGCGCCCCAGGAATGCGAGCTCGAAAAGCTCGCCGGCTTCGAGGCCCGGCTGCGCGAGCATTTCCCCGCCATGGGGCCGCTGCGCGTGGTCAGCGGGCCGCCGACGCTCGCGCATGCGCTCGAAGCCGTCACCCTCGCGCTGCAGACTGAGGCCGGCTGCCCCGTGACCTTCAGCCGCACCACGGCCACGGTGGAGCCCGGTGTCTACCAGGTTGTCGTGCAGTACAGCGAAGAGGCGGTGGGCCGCCAGGCCATGGCCGATGCCGAGGCGCTGATCCGCTCGGTGCTGGAGGGCGGGCCGCCGTTCGATGCCCAGGCGGCGATTGCCGCCCTGCGCGCGCTCGACGAAGACATCCGCCCTGGGCCCTCCACCGGTTCGGTGATCGCGGCCGCCGTGGCGCGCGGCATCCCCTACCGCCGGCTCACCAGCGGCTCGCTGGTGCAGTTCGGCTGGGGCGTCAAGCAGCGGCGCATCTGGGCCGCCGAGGTCGATTCGACCAGCGCCGTGTCCGAAGCCATTGCGCAGGACAAGGACTTGTGCAAGACCTTGCTCGCCGCCGCCGGCGTGCCGGTTCCGGTCGGCCGCCCGGTTCACTCGGTGGATGAGGGCTGGCAGGTGGCGCAATCCATCGGCTTGCCGGTGGTGGTCAAGCCGCAGGACGGCAACCAGGGCAAGGGCGTGACCGTCAACATCGCCAGCCGGGACCACTTCGAGGTGGCCTACCGCGCCGCGCAGGAGATCGGCACCGTGATGGTGGAGAAGTACCTGCCCGGCAGCGACCACCGGCTGCTGGTGGTCGGCAACCGCCTGGTGGCAGCCGCGCGCCGGGACCCGCCGCAGGTCATCGGCGACGGCGTGCACACGGTGCGCGAACTCGTGGATCAGATCAACGCCGATCCGCGGCGCGGCGACGGCCATGCCACCACGCTGACCCGCATCCGCATCGACGAGATCGCCGTGGCCCGGCTGGCCATTCAGGGGCTGGACCCCGACGCAGTGCCCGAGAAGGGCCGCCGCGTGCTGCTGCGCAACAACGCCAATCTTTCCACCGGCGGCACCGCCACCGACGTGACCGACAACGTGCACCCCGAACTCGCCGCGCGGGCCATCTCTGCGGCGCGCATGGTGGGGCTCGACATCTGCGGCGTCGACGTGGTCTGCGAAGACGTGGTGCGCCCGCTGGAGATCCAGGGCGGCGGCGTGGTCGAGGTCAATGCGGCGCCGGGCCTGCGCATGCACCTCTCGCCGTCGTTCGGCAAGGGTCGCGCGGTCGGCGAGGCCATCATCGACCACCTCTATGCCCACGGCGACGATGGCCGCATTCCGGTGGTCGCCGTCACCGGCACCAACGGCAAGACCACCACGACACGGCTGATCGCGCACCTGTTCTCCGCCAGCGGCCTGTGCGTGGGCATGACCAACACCGACGGCGTGTACATCGACGGCCGGCAGATCGACTCCGGTGACTGCTCCGGCCCCAAGAGCGCGCGCAACGTGCTCATGCACCCCCATGTCGAAGCCGCGGTGTTCGAGACGGCGCGCGGCGGCATGCTGCGCGAGGGGCTGGGTTTCGACCGCTGCCAGGTGGCCGTGGTGACCAACATCGGCAGCGGCGACCACCTCGGGCTCAACTACATCACCACGCCCGAAGACCTTGCCGTGCTCAAGCGCGTCATCGTGCAGAACGTGGCGCCCGGCGGCTACGGCGTGCTCAACGCGGCCGACCCGAACGTCGCCCGCATGGCGCCGTTCTGCCCCGGCGGCATCATTTATTTCGCTGCGGACCGCAACAACCCCGTGCTGGCCACCCACCGCGCGCAGGGCCTGCGCTGCGTGTTCGTGGACGAGGGCGACATCGTCGCCGTCGAGGGCAGCTGGCGCGAGCGCATTCCGCTCAGCCGGGTGCCGCTCACGCGCGGCGGCACCATCGGCTTTCAGGTCGAGAACGCGATGGCCAGCGTGGCCGCCGCCTGGGCCGCGGGCCTGCACTGGGACCACATTCGCGCCGGGCTGGCCAGTTTCACCACCGACGCCGACAATGCCCCCGGCCGTTTCAACGTGATGGACTTCCGGGGCGCGACGCTGATCGCCGACTATGGCCACAACCCGGACGCCATGCTCGCCCTCGTGCAGGCCGTCGAGGCCATGCCCGCCCAGCGGCGCGTGGTGGTGATCTCGGGCGCGGGCGATCGCCGCGACGAGGACATCCGCGAGCAGACCCGCATCCTCGGCCGCGCCTTCGACGTGGCCGTGCTGTACCAGGACGCCTGCCAGCGCGGCCGGGCCGACGGCGAGGTGCTGGCGCTGCTGCGCGAAGGCCTCGCAGGCGCCCCCCGCACCCGCGAGGTGCTGGAGATCCGTGGCGAGTTCGCCGCGATCGACGCCGCACTGGAGCAACTCGCCCCCGGCGACCTGTGCCTGGTGCTGGTGGACCAGGTCGAGGAGGCCTTGGCCTACCTGCGCAGCCGCTGCGAGGAGGCGGCGGCCGTACCGGCCTGATCCGAGCGCACGGCGGCGCTGGCCTGGGGGTCATGGGCCGCGCACCATGCGGCAGGCCCAAGGACAGCGAGCGCACCGAGGTGGCTCGCCGGCTCAGCCGTTGGCTTCCAGCAACCGCCCCAGCTCCACCCCCGCACGCTGGGTGAGCACCACCGCCATGCGCCACTCGGCGCGGGTGAGGCCGACGTAAAGCCTGCGGCGCGCAGCCGCGTCGAAGCGGGCCCAGTCCACCTCGGTCAGCACCACCGCAGGGGCCGATTGGCCTTTGAAGCGCAGCACCGTGTCGGCGTGGAGTTCGCCCTCGCTCCACAGCGGCTGGCCTTGCGCATCAAAGCGGCCCGTGAAGCGCCGCAGCCTGCGGCCCGCGAGGGACTCTGCGCCGAGCAGACGGCTCTTGTCTCGGCCTGTGAAGCTCAGCAGCGCAATGTCCTGCGGCGCCATCCCGGCTCGCAGCCAGGATGCGACGACACCCTCGGTTCGCTCGCGCATGGCGTCCATGTCGCCATCCGCGCAGATGAAGAATTCCGGCGGTTCGCCTTCGATGGGCGCGCGGGCCAGCATGCGCGGCTCGCACAAGCCCAGCGCGGCGAGCGTGGCCACGATCTGCCGCGGCGAGCGGAAGTTGTCATCCACGCGCATCCGCAGCGCCTGCGGCAGGCGCTGCACCCACCAGGGCTGCGACTGGGCCAGCGCATGCGGATACGCCAGTTGCTGGCTGTCGAGCAGAACCAGGCTGCGTGCGCCCGGCGGCAACCGGGCGGCGATGGCGTCGAACCATTCGCCCGTCCAGTCCATGGCTTCGTCGATGATCAGGCCGTCGAGCCCCTCGGCCCAAGCGCCATCCTGCGCCAGCGCATGCACGGCGCGGGCAAACACGGCCGGGTCCGAGAAATCCAGCGCCCCACCGCTGGCACGCCGCAGCGCCTCCACCGCCAGTTCGTGGAAGGTGGCCACCTGGGCATCGGGCCAGGCGGCGCGCATGGCGTCGGCCAGCGGGCGGTTGAAGCACAGGTAACGCCAGTGCTGCCCACGCCGGCGCGCGGCGTCCAGCCAGCGTCCGGCCAGCAAGGTCTTGCCGGCGCCGGCCGCCGCATCCACCACCAGGGCGCCGCCTGGCGGCAATTCCAGTGCGGCCAGCGTGCTGGCCAGGCCGCCTTGCAGGCGTCGGCTGACCTCGCGCACGCGGCTGGCGAAGGCGCGCGGGTCGAGCGCAAGCTCGAACTCGTCGCGCATGAACGCGGCTATGCGTGCCACCTTGGCCGGGTCCGGCGGCGTGGCGCGGATCCATTGCTGCAGCATGGCCGCAAGGTGCGGCAGCGCCGCCTGATCGACGACGCGGCTCTTGACCGTCTTGGCCGTCTCCGCCGCGCCCAGCGCATCGGGCAGCACCAGCGCGTGGCCCACATATACATCAATGCCGGCCTGCCGCAACTTGCCGATCATGGCGTGCTGCTGCAGCCGCATCTGCCGGTCGATGCGCTTGGTGGAGCCGCCATAGCGCTTGACGAGGTGTCCGCCTTCGTCGATCTGCACCTCACCGGCCTTGATTTCCAGAATGGCCAGATGGCCCGCAGGCGAAACGGCCACAATGTCCCACTCACCCAGCCGCAGCCCGCCTTCGACTTCGCCCTCCCAAGGCACGCCATGAAACAGCAGCCAGTCGTCGGGCAGGTCGCGCTCGAGCGCGCGCAGGATGTCGAGCTCGCGCTGAAGGCCGGCCGGCCAGGCGTCAGCAGTCAGGGGGATGTGGGTAGGGTGTCGGCGGGCCATGGGTCAAAGGCTTTTCGAATTCAGAGGCGGCGCGATCAAACGCTGCACAGAGCAGAAGAGATCATCGGAGCCATCAAGAGTCTCCACCCTTCACCCCGCATCATGGCGCTTTGCCGAACCCATCCATCCGTTGCTCGTGGGGAAAGCTGCCATCGCCGCTGCACGGGCAGCCAAGGCGATGGCAGTTCCACGCTCTCATCATGACGGCCCGTGGACGCCCTCGAACGCGCCCACATGCGCCTTGGCGCATATGGCTCCGGTCGGTGAGGGTGTACTGGCGAGGCGGAAACCGACGTTGTTGTTGCGGTTGTCTGCCGAGTTGTTGTTGCGGTAGGCCGAGCGCGTGTTCCTGCTGTTGTTGTTCCAGGAACCGCCGCGAAGCACACGCGCGACAGGCGGGCCGTCAGGCTCCCACAGTGGGTCGAACCACCCACCGCGAAAGATGGCATGGCGCAAGCGCCAGGTTTGGGCATGTTCGGCATGCGCGGCCCAAGCAAACACCCGGCGCAGTACCGTCGCCCGGTCGATCGATCCCGCGCGCCAGCGGTCGCGCAGGCCGCGGAGCCGATTGCGGAAGCGTCGCACCTGTTCAGGGGGCAGGCGACGCTGCCCACCCGGCGCCAACTCGAAACCGAGGAAGGTCGACGGCTCGGCCGTGGGTGCGATCCAGGTCTTCTTTGGGTGGAGCGTCAAGCGCCGCACCGCCAGGAATTGCTCGATGCGAGTCCGCCACTCGGCCAGAACAGACGCATCATCATGAAACAGCGCGAAGTCGTCCAGGTAGCGCACGTACGGGGCGCGCAGCACCTCCTTGACGAAATGATCCAGCGGGTCGAGGTAGATGTTGCCGAACAGTTGACTGGTCAGATTGCCGATGGGCAGTCCTTTGCGGCGCTGCGATGCGGTCAGCAAATCATCGCCGGGAAACACCTGATGCACCGGCTCCTGCGGGTTGGAGCCGTCGATGACGGTGTCGAGCAGCCACAGCGTTTGCGGACATGCGATGCGGCGGCGCAAGTCCCGCTTCAGCACCTCGTGGTCAATGGAGGGGAAATAGCGAAACACGTCCGCCCGCAGCACATGCGCAAAACGGTCCCGGTACTGTTCGTAGCGCGCAATAGCACGGTGCGTTCCCTTGCCCGCACGGCTGGCGTAGCTGTCCCAGACGAAACCGCGCTCGAAGATGGGGCCGATCACTGCACACAACGCATGGTGCACCACCCGGTCGCGAAACGGTGCAGCCGACACCGTGCGCGGCTTGGGCTCGCGCAGTTCGATTTCGGTGTATCGGCCGCTTTGCCAGGTGAGTGCCTGCAGCGTGCGCTCCAACTCCAGCACACGGGGTTCGAGATTGGCCAGAAATGCGGCCACACCCGGGTTGCGGCGCTTGCCTCGCGCGGCTTTCAGCGCGGCGCTGCGCAGCGCGGAAAACTGCGCGATGCGCGGGAACAGGTCAGTGTGCCGCCTGGGCATCGTGTCGTCCCTTGGCCCTGATCCATCCGCCCACCAGACGACCGACCTCATCGACCGCGCGGGCCGCGAACTCATGTCGGCGCAGATCCAACAACTGCAAGTCAACCGCCAGGCGGAACAGGAAGCGCAGCTTTTCCAGACCAAGATTGGCCTGTATCAACAATGGCGTGGCCTGCCGGCTGTAGGTGGCTTCGATCAAATGGTCGAGCACGTCCAGCGCGCCGGTGAAGATGCGCTCGCCCAGCGTGAATTTGTGGCTGCGCGGAAACCGCTCCACCACCGGGCCGAGCCAGCGCAGGAACTGGTACCACTTTTCCAGCGCAGGGCCGGTCCGGCGGCTGTGGTCGGCGGTTTCGGCCATGGTTCAAAAAAAATTCGTTGGGGGCTGCGCCCCCAAACCCCGCAAGGGGTCAAGGGGCCAGGCGGCAAGGGCTCAGAGCGTCCTGGCGAGGCGGAAACCGACGACGCTGAAGCGGTTGCCTGCCGAGTTGTTGATGCGGAAGGCCGAGCGCGTGTTCCTGCTGTTGTCGCTCCAGGAACCGCCGCGAAGCACACGCTTACTGCTGTCACCACCGAGCCAGGCCGCGCCGTCCGTCGGCGCACCATTGTAGCTGTCGTGCCAGTGGTCTTCGCACCACTCCCAGACGTTGCCGTGCATGTCGTACAGGCCGAAGGCGTTGATCTTCTTCTGCCCCACCGGGTGGGTGCGTTCGGCGCTGTTGGCCTCGTACCAGGCCCAGTGCTCGAGGCGGCCCTCATCGTCGCCGAAGCACCAGTCGCCGGTGCTGCCGGCGCGGCAGGCGTATTCCCACTCGGCCTCGCTGGGCAGGCGGTAGGCATGGCCGGTGCGCTGCTTGAGCTTCTGGATGAAAGCCTGCGCGTCGTGCCAGCTCACGTTCTCCACCGGCAGGTCGTCGTCGCCATTGAAGTTGCTGGGGTTGTTGCCCATGACCGCCTTCCATTGACCCTGGGTGACGGGGAACTTGCCAAGGGCAAAGCTTTGGATGTGCACCGTGTGGACGGGCTGTTCGTCGCTGAATAAATTCCCCCCCATCCTGAAGCTACCCGCAGGGATGACGACCAGGGCGGGCAGGTCCGGGCCGTCTTGCAGGATGTCGCCGGGCGATGGGGCCCGCGGGGCGGCGGCGCGGGCTCGCTGGGCTTGGGATTCTTGATGTTCGTGCCGCTCCCGCTCGGCGCGCTTGAGGGCCTCCCGGCGGGTCTTTTCCAGGGCTGCGAGCAGGGCCTTGACACCCAGGTCCAGGCCCATGGCGTCACCCACGCCTTGCAGGTGTTCGAAAAATTGCTGCCGCAGGATTTGCAGTGCGGCGAGGCGTTCCTTGGCCGCAGTGAGCGCCCGTTGCGCTTGCTCCTGCGCCGCCTGGGCTTGGGTGGTGAGTGTGGTGTTGTCGACCGGCACCAGACTGAGGAGGCCGTTGGCCAGCGCCAGTTGTTGCTGAACACCACTGATTTGTGCGGTGAATGCCTGCTCCCAGCCCTTCCACAGGCGGTCGAAGTTCTCGGCGAAGCGCAAGGGGCGGCGCCGTGCGCTCCAGGCCGCCAGTTGCTTGCGAACCGCGTCCAGCGGCCAGTCGCGCGGCTTGCGGTTGGACACGGGCACGATGCCCTCCACGGCGAGGCCTCGTGCCTGGAGCGACTGTTCGACCGTGGCGACGATGGCGGTGATGTCTTCGGTGGATTTCTGGTCGGCCCGGGTGATCACGATGAGCTTGGGGGTTTGACCATCGAGTTGTTCAAGGAATTGCAAGTCGTCTTCGGTGATGCAGCCCTGTGATGCGCTGATGACCCAAATGATGGCTTGCGCGGCCCGCAACTGGCTGCGGGCGATGCGCTCGTCGGTGCGCTCGCTGCGCACCTGGTCCTCGTGCCGGGTGTAGCCCGGCGTGTCGACGAGGGCCAGTTGCTGCCACGGAAAATCCGCGCGGGTGACGAAGACCGATCTGAGCAGACGGCTGACGTTGGTGCCATAGATCTGAACTTCATCGTGCGTGAGGGTGGCGAGTTCTTGCTCGCTCAGGCTGACGCGGTTGCCGAACAGGTTGAGGGCGCTGATGCTGGATTCCTCGCCATGCATCAGATAGGTGGGCAGGCTGGTGGTGGGGTCGATCTCGGTGACCAGCAGGCGCTGGCCCAGCAGCGTGTTGATGAGGCTGGACTTACCCGCGCTGAAGCCGCCGCCCACTGCGACGATGAACCTTTCGCCCAGGTGCGGGTAAGCGCAGAACTCCCATAGGCGGTCCATTTCGGCACGCATTTCGCGGCGGAACTCGGGGTAGCCCTGCGGCGCATCGGCTAGGGCGAGTTTGTCGAGTTCTTCCTCAACGATGTCGCTCAAGACCGCCAGGCCGTCCTGCGCAGCGGTGGGAAGCAGGCGACGATCAGGCTGCGCGCGTGTGCTTCGGCACAGCAGGGCGTACCGGCTACGGAGCTCTTCGGGGGTGAGATCAAGCGGGTTCATAGGAGGTATGGGCTTGCGAAAATCAGTTCACCTGGGCACGGGCGGCGGCGCTCAGTTGGATTTGCCAGTCGTCGAGTTGGGCCAAGTCTGCGTGGTATTGGGCCAACGCTCGCGCACGCTCTGCCTGGCTTTTGGCAAGCTGGGCAGCCAAGGCGTCGAGCGCGGCCTGGCGGGATGCGAGTTCGGCCTGGGCACGCTCGCCAAGTTGGCGCTTGACTGTCTGTACCTGCTGGGTGAGCACGGACCGGAGCGATTGCGTGCTTTGCGCGACCACTTCGGGGATGAAGCCCGTGAGGAGTCGTTGCTTGACTTGCTCGAGTTGTGCGCGGGCGCGCGCCGCTGGGTTGTCAACGACCTGGCTGCTCACATGCTCGGGCTTGCTGGAGCGGCCCGCAATGAATGCTCTTGCCGCGCCGAGCACGGCGCCGACGGCGGCTCCTGCAGCCGTCCCAATCACGGGCACCACCGAACCCAACGCTGCACCGGCTGCGGCACCGGCGCTGGCATCGCGCAGCACATGAAGGGTGTCGATTCCCCCGCCGGCGCCGGACGCCGCCGCGGGTGATGCGTCATCGGGCACGCTGGGCAGGCTGGGCGGTGTCAGGTTGCGGGGCATCGCATCGGCGACTCTGCCTAGAAAGGCTTTCATGCTGTCGGCGAACTCTACGGCGACGATCTTTTCCAGGCATTGGCGCGCGGCGCTGTGCACGGCCGGGGTGATGTCTGCCCCAGCGAGCACACGGTTGGCCAGGCTGTCGAGATCGCCGGTCAGGCGGTTCTCGAGATCTTGCTCGTAGTGTCTGAGAACGAGAGGGATCTGGGCGTCGAGGCGCTGGGCCTCCTGCGCGACTTTCTGGCGATAAGTCTCCATCGCCGCCTGAAGTTGCGCGCGCTCGGCCTGGATTCGCTCGCCATCGAGGTCATCGGCATTGGCCAGAATGTTGATGTGAGCAATCAGACTTTGCAGTTGCTCCTGAAAGGGTCGCCCGACGAACTGCGCAAACAGGTTCTGGCTCTCATTCTCGAGATAGGCCAAGGCCTGCAATAACTCGGCCACCTGTCGCTTGCGGGCCGAGGTTTTCACGATCATGAACGGCGCGCTGCCAAGGGCCTGTTCGACTTCGGAGGCGACCACCTTTGCGACGGCTTCCACGTCTTCGGGGGTTTTCTGCTCGGTCTTGCTGATGACGACGAAGACCGGTTTGCTCAGTGTCTTGAGGGACAGAAGGGCGTCGCGGATGCTTCGGTGCAGAGTGCCCTCGGACGCGCTGACGACCACGCCATACGCCAGGGCACGCGGCGCGTACCGGTCGACGGCCATGGCGTGCGCGCTGATGTTGGAGTCCCAACCCGGCATGTCCACCAACTGGATGTGGGGCAACGTGGCGAGATTGGGGGCGGTGACGACGAGTTCGAGCACGCCGCCGTCCGCGAATTCCGAGAGTTCGTTGGCCTCGATGCGCTCGCGCGTGAGGGCCACGCGCCGCCCGTCGGCGGTGCGTCCCATGAGGCTTTCCGTGGTTCCGTAGCTCACCTCAGCGGGTACGGTGGTTTCCGGCGTGACCTGTGCAGAAAGCAAGGGCTGCCCAAGAACCGCGTTGACCAAGCTGGACTTTCCGGCGCTGAACGCGCCAACCAACGGAACAGGCACATGAAAGTGCTCTGCCTGTTGCACTGCCTCTTCAAACCAGGCGGTGTTGGCGGGTTGCCAGCCCGGGTAGCGTGCAATCAGTGGCGGGAGTGCCGACGCGATGCGGGCGATGAGTGTCTGTTGGGGGAACATGGCGGGAGTCCTTGTTTCGCGAGGGGTGGGTGTTCATCTGGCCGTGCTGGCCGAGGGCGCGGCTAACGCGGCCTCACAGGCTTTGATTAAATTCGCAAGGCTCTTGAGCTCGCGTTCTTTGTCGGCAAACGCGGCCTGGAGTTGCTCACGCTCGGCCTGAAGATCGGCGGCGAGTTGCTGCGCGAGGGAATCGCTGATGCCCTGGAGGCTTGCTTGAAGCTGCTGGACTGCGTCGTCGAAGCGGCTGCGAAGCAGTTCGCGCAGTGCGTCCACAGCCTCCGCGTACGCCCGCTGAAAGCGACCGACGTCCCCGTCGCGAAGGGTTCCGGTGAACCGCCGGCTCATTCCGTCGGCAATGCCGCCCAAGTCCATCTGGAGCATGGGCAGCTCCAGTTTGTCGAGGGTTTTGTCGAAGACCGCGCGGAATTCGGCTGGATCGAAGTCTTGGGCCTGGGTGTCCATGACCTCCACCAGCGCGGCTTTCATGTTGGCCTTGAGGCTGGCGAGGTCGACGATGTCGTTGAACTTTGCCTCAATCTCGGCCGCACTGGAGTGCCCCTGTTTGACGAGCTTTTCAATGGCATCCGAGGCGACGATGTACTCGTACTCAACGAGAACGGTCTTCAACACCGTCCGGTACGCGGTTCGGTACGAGCTTACTTCCCGGTAGCGGTCGCCGAAGATGCCCCACAAATTACGCCAGCTGTTGTCTTTGACGTGATATACGTCCCTGACTTGGTATTCCTCCTGAACCTCTTTGGTCGTGCGATCGGTTCCGGTGCGGGCGGCGATGTTGCGCCCGCGACTGTCTGACAGGGCTTTGTGTGCGTCGAGCTGCGCTTGCGTGCAGCGTGCCTGAACGGTTTGCATGACCCGGCCGAGGCCTTGTGCGATCGCGCCGATACGTGCCTTGCACGCCTGGATGTTGCCCTCCAGGCTCTTGAGATCGCGCGACTGGAGTTGCTGCCGCCGGGTCTGCGCGGCATGGGAAAGCGCGCGAAGCTGGCGCTCGAACTCCCTCCGTGCTTCGGGAACGAGGCTTTCACGTTGCTCCTGAAGGTACCTCTGTTTGTTGTCGCGAACGGCGCGGTAGGCTCGCTGCAGGGCAGCGAAGTTCCCGATGCGCAGCCAGTCCTGCTCATTAATCTGTTGCCCTTGCCAGACCTCGTGCGAGAGTTCTTGTAACTCTGCGTGCATGTTGCGCATGGCGCTGTTCCATCGTTCCGGTGGCCAGGTTGCAAACCCGTGCGCGAAGGTGCTGCCGAGGATGGGCGTCTTGAGCATGCGCAGACGCGCCGATGTGCGTGTCTCGCGGGGCGTGTCCGTCAACGTGCCGTCCATCGCCTCGATTTCCTCGCGCGCGGCGGCGAGGAGCTCCATTTCCGATTCGGCCCGACGCGTAAGCCTTCGAGTGAGGTTCGCCTCGGTGTCGGCCAGCGACTTGCGCTGTCCTCCGTCGCCCAATATGGCTTCATCGAGCATGCCGCCAACCAGTACCATGCCCCGCACACCGTTGCTGGGTAGCTGGGTGGCGAGCAGTTCGATGTCGGAACCCGTCAGGAAAGCATCGCAGCGCGAGAGAAAAAACACCACATCGCAGTTGGCCATGTAGACACGCGTGCGCTCGGTGCGGCTCAGTACCGGGTCATTCATCCCCGGTGTGTCGACCACCTCAAATCCCTTGAGCTCTTCGAGGGGCAATGCGATCTCCGTCGCCTTGACCAGGGCGGTGTAGCGTCCGTTTTCGCCAACGTAGTCATTGAGCTTTCCCATGAGTTCGTCGACGCTGGCCGCGTGGATCACGGTCTCGCCTTGGCTGATCACCGTCATGGCGTCGAGGCCAGCGGCGTTGACCATGCCGAGCAGACCCCGCGCCACCTGCGCCTGCGAACTCTGGCTGTCGCTTTGAGCGGTCATCTCGAGGTCTCGCCACTCTTCGGGGGTGTAGTAGCTCACCTTGAGCGAGGGGGCATCGCCGTGGCAGATATAAGTGAGGTTGGCTGTCTTGGGGGTTGCGGCTGTGGGCAGAATGGGTTTACCGTCAAAGAGCAGCGCGTTCAGAAAACTGCTTTTTCCGGCCTTCACTTGGCCCATGATGCCGATACTGAGTTTCAAGCCCTCCCGATCGAGCCTGGCAAGACGCGCTTCGAGGGCCTGCTTGAATTGGCTCAAGCCTTCGATGTACCCGGGGAACTGGGCCTGCCAGCGCGCAAGCGTCTGGCAGGTCGTGTCCAGTCGTTTTCGGAGTGCTTCGGATTCGGTCATGGGTCGGTTGGACAAGCGGAAGTGGGGGCGCAACAAATAGGGACCTGGCTTTTCGAAGGAGAAGCGCGGGGTCATTCGGCGGTTGGCGCGGGTCCCACCGCCTCCAACCCCGCCGCATACCCCAGCCGCGCCACCCCGATGGCCGCGCGGGTGTCTTCGACCATGCGCTGCTTGAGCGGTGCGCGCAGGGCGAGCAGTTCCCGCTTGGCGCGGCGGGCGGCGTCGGCCATGTCGCGGTCCAGCGCTTCCATCTCGCGCTCGACGCTGCGCAGCAGGCTGCCGATGACGGTGGCAATCTGGCCGCCCACGCCCGGGCGCACCCGCGCGAGCGCCTCCGCGATGAGCGGCTCGGCATAGGCCGTGAGGCGCAGGCTCTTGCGCAAGCCCGCGAGATCGAGGCGGGCGGTGTCGAAACCGGTGCAGCGCACACCGGCGGCGTCGAGCGCCTGCTGGAGTTGTTCGCTCAGCCGGTTGAACAGGCCGAGCACGTGGTGTTCGAACGCGTCGTTGTAGTGGCCCATGAGTGCGGACGTGAGGCCCATCTGCGCCGCCTCGGGCATGTCGGCAGCATAGGAGTCGCCGATGAAGTCCTCGATCTCGGTTTCGAACTTGTCCCAGGTTTCGTCGGCGACGGCTTCGGCGAGGTCCTGGGCGTCGTCGCGCAGCTCTTGCATGCGCTGGCGCTGGCGTTCGATGAGGGCGTGAAGGGCCTGGGTGGTTTGCGCATTCATGATGGTCTCCTTGGCGAGGGTGGAGGGGGTGGCACATCGTCGGCAGCCGATGCTGGCGACGATGGCATTCTTTCCCCACCCTGCGACGATTCGTGACCAACGTCGACGGGCTCGATGCGCAGGTTCCACAGCCGGTCGCCCCAGCCGCGCAACCAGCGGTGCAGCAGTTCCGTCTCCATGACGGTGGCCGTGATTTCCAGCGCGTGCGGGTGTTCGACGACGCGCTGATCGGAAGACAGGGCCGACTCCACCAGGTGGCGTCCGCTGGCGGGCTCGATCATGAAGTGCAGCCGCACCCGCCGGCCCAGGCTGATGCCAAAGTGGCCCTGGGCGTCGTAGGCGTCCAGGCTGAAGCCCGTTGGCCAGTCGAACCCGTCGAGGCTGGGTTGTGCATCGAGGATGCGTGGCAAGGCGAGGATGCGTTCGTTGTCGTAGCCGTCGAACCGGCACACCACGTAAAGCCGCGCCCCTTGCTGCACCAGGCCCAGCGGGCTGACCGTGGCGCGCTTGAGCTTGCCGTGGGCATTCCGGTAGGTGATGTGGAGCTTGCATTCGTCGTGCAAGGCTTCGCTCACGGCTTCGAACACCTGGGGCAGCACGCGGGGCGGGACCAGCGGCTGGCTCTCGGGAATGCGGCGTACTTTGTGCAGCCAGCGCCGCTCGGCTTGCGGCGAACGGGCCGCGTTGAGTTCGGACTTCGCGCTGTCGAACAGCGGCGCGAGGGTCTTCAGCGTGCGGGCCGGCAGGATGCTGGCGAGTTCGCTGCGCGCAAGCTGCAGCAGCAGCGCTTCCGCCGGCGTGAGCATGGGCAGGTTCAGTCCCTGGGCGTCTTGCGGCCAGCGATAGCCATAGGGTTTGCCGCGGGTGTCGCAGTCGAGATTGAAGCGCTGCACCAGCACGTCGAGATGGCGCTGCAGGCTGCGCAGCGTGAGTTCGCGGCCACCGGCGCGCAGTTGCTCGAGGATTTGTGTGCTGGTGATGTAACGCCGTCTGGGGATGTAGCGCAGGATGTCGATGAGGACGAGTGCGCTGTCCAGGGCGGGTTGGCGAGGGGCGGCCACGGTCTTCGCCCTTCAAAGCACCGAGGAGCCGCCGCGCCCTCGCAGCCTGTCCAGCGCGCGGCTCAGTGCCGAAGGCGAGAGGGCGGTGGTGTCGAGGGCGGTCGAGCCGCATCGCGGGCAGCAAGCTGGCGGCAGGTCTTGCGGGCGCAGCGCGTCACTGCCCGGATGCACCGTGGACGTCCATCCGCAGCGCGTGCACCTGACGCGTAGGGCACGGGGTCTTACCGGCACGCAACACCCCCGGCTGGCCTGTGGCAAAGCCAGCGGGCGCTTACATGGAACACTGTCACTGGAGTTCTCCCTGTCGTTCTGACGCGGTGCCGGAGGGCGCGATGCAAAGTCGTGGGGACTTGGCTGGTGTCGATGGCCCGTGGGGACCGCATCTGTTTGCAATCGTAACCAATGCCGCACGCATCCGCGCGGCGTCGTTCCACAGCAGGGCTTCGATTTGGCATGAAAGCCACAGCTGCTTGGCCAGGGTGGCGTCGTCGAGGGGGATGGCCCTGGGGGTATCGGCATCCAGGTGTGATGGTTCCCGTCGCCAGGAGGCCACGCGGCATACCGTGAGCCATCCAGCCCGGGGAGTGCGGTACCCGGTTTTCAACTCGCCGAGCCATCCGTGATCGGCCTCGATGGCGCCGATCAGTGCGGCGATTTCCCCTACCGTGCGGTGGGTGGAAGCAGTCCACGTGGGGGCGAGGGGGTGTGACGAGACGCCATCGAGCAGGGCGGCGAGGACGTGCGCGCGTCGGCTCAGGTGGGGCTGGAGGATTCGCTGGGCGGACCGGGCAAGCAGGCTCGAAGCGGTGCACGCGGGGAACGCTTGGAGGTGGGCGTGGAGCCCTTGCATCGTCGCGCGCGCAAGTTGTTGCCCCTCGACATGCGCCCGGCGCTGCCAGGCCTGCACGGCGCGCAGCGCAAGCTCGTGCCGGCTCCATGGTCGCGAGGCCGATGCCGAGGTGGGTTGGGTGAAGGCGGGGGGAGTTGGGGCAGTAGGTGCGTTCACGGGCGCGAGCATGCGCACGGTGTGCGACAGCTTGTGACGCGGCGACGCCGGGGGCTTGGTACGCATCGTTGAGCCGGTGGGGGTGCGGCGGGCGCTCGCATCGCGCATCGAGATCGCGCCGTTCTGCGTCCGTCACATCCTGTCGCAGCCGGTGCCTACGCTCCACCTCGCTCGCGATTGCGGGCGCATCGACAACCACACGGAGGATTCACAGCATGCAAACCCATCAGGCCCGCCCCTGCGACGCGCGAAGGCACGAACCCCAGCCCAGCACCACCCGCGGCTTCGGCCGCTCACGCTGAGGAGCGCGCGATGTACTGCCCAAACTGCGGCTCTCAGCTCGCCGAAGGCTCTCGCTTCTGCTCTCAATGCGGTCATGGCTTTGACCGGTCGCCGGCGCCGCCGGCTGTGCCGGTACGCCCATCGGCGCCCGAGACCGCGCCCGCTTCGGCGTCCCTGTGGATGGCCATCACGTCGATGGTGCTGGCCATCGTGACGCTGCTTGCCCTGCTCTCCAGCGGCAGCGACCTCGACACCCTGGATCAGCTCGGCCAGGTGGAATCTCTCTTCGGCGGTCACACGCTCAAGCGCAAGGCCGCCGAGGAAGCTCTGAATGCCGCCATCGGCGGTCTGGTGTTCGTGCTGCCGGCCGGCATCCTGGGCATCGTGAGCCTGACGCAGCGCCGCGGCGGCCGGGGCATGGCGATCACTGGCGTGGTGATCAGCGCCATCAATCTGCTGATGGTGCTGGGCATCTTCGGCATGGCCATGTGAAGGAGGGAGAAAACATGTCTCAAGCGTTCTGCACCCACTGTGGCAAGCCGATCTTGCCCGGGGCGAAGTTCTGCGTGCATTGCGGCCAGCCCCAACCTGCGGCGACGGCTGCTACGCCCGCGCCCGTCGCGTCACTCGCGAGGGGTGTACCGCCCACAGCCACCCCGCAAGCCGTCCCTGCGCAGCGCCCGTCGGCACACGCGGCCGCCAGCATGGACGTGCCACCGGGCGTGAAAGGTTGGTCCTGGGGTGCGTTCTGGCTGAACTGGGTCTGGGCGGTGTTCAACAAGACTTGGATCGGCCTGCTGGCGCTGGTGCCGGTGGTCAACCTGGTGATGCCCTTCGTGCTGGGCTTCAAGGGGCGCGAGTGGGCGTGGCGGAAGGGTTCATGGCGCAGCGTGGAGCATTTTCGGCAGGTGCAGCGCAAGTGGGACATTGCCGGCTGGGTCTTGCTGGCGGCGGTCGTCGTGGTGGCGGGCGTGGCTGCGTTCGTTGCGAACCGCCCCTATTCGAGCGCCGAGCCGATCCAGACTACGCAGGAAAGTCGTCCAGAGGGCGCCGAGTTGCCGAAGGCTGCCAGGTCCGATGCGCCGTACCCGCTGCCACGCGTTGGCTATACGCCGTTGAATTTGGCTGCGGCAATGATCGAGGCGGGCATCGACGGGCCATGGCCATCGGAACTGGAGAGCTATCTCGAGGAGCCGAAAGACTATTGGCGCAAGTGCGTAGAGGGCGGCATGTCTTTCTCCAACCGACTGGGCGGACTCAAAGGTGCGGAAGCGCGGGAGTGGGCAGAGCAGTCTTGCCGCCAGACGGCGTCGGACTTTTTCGAGTGCCTGGATGGCAAGTCGCTGGCCGCTGGCGTGGCCTGCATCAAGAAGGTGACGGATGAGTATGGGCAAACCGGGGACTGACATGGCCGCAATGAAGAAACAGACAGCAGCAGTCCTCGCCATGGCGCTGGCGTGTGGCGTCGCCTGGGGCGACGGCAACCCCAAGCGCTTCGCGGGTTACCGGACCGAGCCTCCACCGATGTCCGCCTCCAGATACGACCCCGTGTTCTCCGACCTCGTGGTGGCCGAGACTGCCAGCCATGCCTTGGTCCGGCAGGATGCGGGAACGAGCTGCGCAGCGGGAAACTTCCTGCTCTTCAACAAGCGGGACAAGACCCACCGTGCGGTTGACGCCGGAACCTGTGACGACCGCGGGTTGATGGCGAAACTCACGGCAGACCGTCTGAACTTCTTCCAGGGCAAGCGCATTGTGGCGATGTACCCGGTGTATGCGCAGTAGCCGAGATCGAATCAGCCGTCGAACGCTTTGCGGTGGGTTGGCTTGGCGGCTTGCGGAGCAAGCGCCGCTGCGGACGGCGTGCGGAGAAGTGTGAGCTGCGCCCCGCCGGTCACGCTCGAATGCCACCCCAACGCTGAGCCGGTCCTGGTGAAACTCTTGTGGTTATCAAGGCTCAACAAAGAAAAACCCCGGCCTGTCACCAAGCCGGGGTTTTCTGTTCTGGCGGAGCAGGCGGGATTCGAACCCGCGGTGGGCTATTAACCCACACACGCTTTCCAGGCGTGCGACTTAAACCACTCATCCACCGCTCCGAAGCTCTCCATTGTAGCAGCGCGCGGGGCGCGAATTCCGTCGTGCCGCAGGGTGGCGCCGGTCGAGCGGGGGGTGGCCCGGCGGGTCAGCCGGGCGTGCGGGTGGACTGGACCATCTTCATGGCCGAGGCGATCAAGGTGGAGACTTCGCTCATGTTGCCGGGCACGACGAGCGTGGTCGTGGCGTCAGCGGCGACGCGGCTGTAGGCCTCTACGGCTTTCTCGGCCACCTTGAGCTGCACGGCCTGTTCGCCGCCGGGCTGGCGGATGGCCGCGGCGATGCGTTCGATGGCGCCCGCGGTGGCCTCGGCCACGGCGCTGATGGAGGCGGCCTCGCCCTGGGCTTTGTTGATGACGGCCTGCTTTTCACCCTCGGAGCGGGCGATGAAGGCTTCGCGCTCGCCGGTGGCGATGTTGATCTGCTCCTGGCGGCGGCCTTCGGAGGCGGCGATCAGGGCGCGCTTCTCGCGCTCGGCCGTGATCTGCTGCTGCATGGCGTGCAGGATTTCCTTGGGCGGGGTGAGGTCCTTGATCTCGTAGCGCAGCACCTTGACGCCCCAGTTCAGCGCGGCCTCGTCGATGGCGGAGACAACTTGCGCGTTGATCATGTCGCGCTCTTCGAAGGTCTTGTCGAGCTCAAGCTTGCCGATGACGCTGCGCAGGGAGGTCTGGGCGAGTTGCGTCACCGCCATGATGTAGTTGGATGAGCCATAGCTCGCGCGCATCGGGTCGGTGACCTGGAAATACAGAATGCCGTCGACCTGGAGCTGGGTGTTGTCGCGCGTGATGCAGACCTGGCTGGGCACGTCGAGCGGAATTTCCTTGAGGCTGTGCTTGTAGGCCACCTTGTCGATGAACGGCAGGATGAAGTTCGGCCCCGGCGGCAGGGTGCGGTGGTATTTGCCCAGGCGCTCAACCACCCAGGCGTTCTGCTGCGGCACGACCTGGATGGCGCGGTAGATGAAGATCACCGCGATGACGAAGAGAACGATGGCAAGAGTCATGGCCGGCCTTTCGATGAAGTCAATGGTCCGTTGCCGGTGCAGCGGGTGAGGCCACGGGCTCCACCAGCAGCCGGTTGCCGACGAGTTCGACCACGCGGTGCGGTCCGGCGGCGGCTGGGGCGTCGCTGCGGCGCTGGGCCGTCCAGTTGGCCCCGCGGTAGCGGACCTGGGCGCTGCCGTCGGGGCCCCAGGCGTCGACGTGGACGATTTCACCGATGTCGAGGTTGACGCTGCGCAGGGCGCGCGGCGAGGGGTCGCCCGCATGGCGCCGGTTGCGCAGGTACCAGCCGACCACGGCGCCGCTGCCCACGAGCGCGGCGGCGACCAGCTGCCCCGTGGTGCCCGCCCCGGCGTGGGCGGCCAGGGCACCGGCGGCCAGGCCCAGGGCGAGCATGAGCAGGTAGAAAGTGCCCGTGAGCAATTCCAGCACCACGGCCGAGCCCGCCAGCAGCCACCACACGGTCGATTGCGCCATGGATGTGTCCCTTTTGCAAAGTTGTCGGGATTCTGCGGCATTGGCTTGCAAACGCAAACGGCGTGTCGCACGAATTCCTTACACTTCGCGCCTGTTTCGCCGCCCGCGGGGTGGTCGAGTGTCTTCGTCGTTTCCTCTCACGCCCCTGTCGGGCCGGAGCCCACCATGAAATTTCGCTTTCCCATCGTCATCATCGACGAGGACTACCGCTCGGAAAACACCTCGGGCCTGAGCATTCGCGCGCTCGCGCAGGCCATCGAGGCCGAGGGCTTCGAGGTGCTGGGGGTGACGAGCTATGGCGACCTGAGCCAGTTCGCGCAGCAGCAAAGCCGCGCCAGCGCCTTCATCCTGTCGATCGACGACGAGGAGTTCACCAGCGGCCCCGAGCTTGACCCCGTGGTGCTGAGCCTGCGCGCCTTTATTGAGGAAGTGCGGCGCAAGAACGCCGACGTGCCCATCTACATCTACGGCGAGACCAAGACCAGCCGCCACCTGCCCAACGACATCCTGCGAGAACTGCACGGCTTCATCCACATGTTCGAGGACACGCCGGAGTTCGTCGCGCGCCACATCATCCGCGAGGCCAAGGCCTACCTGGAAGGGCTGCAGCCGCCGTTCTTCAAGGCGTTGCTCGACTACGCCGAGGACGGCTCCTATTCGTGGCACTGCCCGGGGCATTCGGGCGGGGTGGCCTTTCTCAAGAGCCCGCTGGGTCAGATGTACCACCAGTTCTACGGCGAGAACATGCTGCGGGCCGACGTGTGCAACGCGGTGGAGGAACTGGGGCAGCTGCTCGACCACGACGGCGCCATCGGCGAGAGCGAGCGCAATGCCGCGCGCATCTTCAACGCCGACCACTGTTTCTTCGTCACCAACGGCACCAGCACCAGCAACAAGATGGTCTGGCACCACACGGTGGCGCCCGACGATGTGGTGGTGGTGGACCGCAACTGCCACAAGTCGGTGCTGCACGCCATCATCATGACGGGCGCGATTCCGGTGTTCCTCAAGCCCACGCGCAACCACTACGGCATCATCGGGCCGATTCCCAAGAGCGAGTTCGAGCCCGAGGCCATCCGCGCCAAGATCCGCGCCAACCCGCTGCTCAAGGGCGTGGATGCCGATTCGGTGCGCCCGCGGGTGATGACGCTGACGCAGTCCACCTACGACGGCGTGCTCTACAACACCGAGACGATCAAGCAGATGCTCGACGGCTACGTCGACAACCTGCATTTCGACGAGGCCTGGCTGCCGCACGCCGCCTTCCACCCGTTCTACGGCACCTACCACGCCATGGGCAAGAAGCGCGCGCGGCCCAAGCACGCGGTGGTGTACTCCACGCAGTCGATTCACAAGCTGCTCGCGGGCATCAGCCAGGCGAGTCAGGTGCTGGTGCAGGATTCGCAGAGCGTCAAGCTTGACCGTGCGCTGTTCAACGAGGCGTACCTGATGCACACCTCGACCTCCCCGCAGTACAGCATCATCGCCAGCTGCGACGTGGCTGCGGCGATGATGGAGCCGCCCGGGGGCACCGCGCTGGTGGAGGAGAGCATCGCTGAGGCGCTTGACTTCCGCCGCGCCATGCGCAAGGTCGACGAAGAGTACGGCGACGACTGGTGGTTCAAGGTCTGGGGCCCGCAGACCCTGGTGGACGAAGGCATCGGCCGCGCGCAGGACTGGGTGCTGCGCAGCGATGCGCGCGGGCGCAAGGCCAATAAATGGCATGGCTTTGGCGAAATCGCCGACGGCTTCAACATGCTCGACCCGATCAAGTCGACCATCGTCACGCCGGGCCTGGACCTCAACGGCAAGTTCGACAAGACCGGCATTCCAGCCTCCATCGTCACCAAATTCCTCGCCGAGCATGGCGTGGTGGTGGAAAAGACCGGGCTCTACAGCTTCTTCATCATGTTCACCATCGGCATCACCAAGGGCCGCTGGAACAGCATGCTCACCGCGCTGCAGCAGTTCAAGGACGACTACGCCAAGAACCAGGCCATGTGGCGCATCCTGCCCGAGTTCTGCCGCAAGTACCCGCGCTACGAGCGCATGGGCCTGCGCGACCTCTGCCAGCATGTGCACGAGCTCTATGCGCGCTACGACATCGCTCGGCTCACCACCGACATGTACCTGAGCGACCTGCATCCGACGATGAAGCCCTCCGAGGCGTATGCGCACATCGCCCAGCGCCGCACCGAGCGGGTGGAGATCGACGCCCTCGAAGGCCGCACCACGGTCGGCCTGATCACGCCGTACCCCCCAGGCATTCCGCTGCTGATTCCGGGCGAGGTGTTTAACAAGAAGATCGTGGACTACCTCAAGTTCGCCCGCGAATTCAATGCTCAGTGCCCCGGCTTCGAGACCGACATTCACGGCTTGGTCGAGGAAGTCGGCAAGGACGGCGTGACGCGCTACTACGCCGACTGCGTGCGCTGAACGTCCGCTCACCATCCGTTGGGGTGGAGCCTGAGGGCTCCGGGGCGTGCCCCAGCCGCCCTCAAATCCGCCGTTTCGAGGTTTTCTGCCGGAACCCCAGCGCCAACCGGTCAGGCGGTGCTATCATTTTTGAAAAACACAAAGCCCCGAACCGCCAGGCGGTCGGGGCTTTGGTTTGGGCGGGGTGACTGCGCTGAGCGGGCTTCAGCCCGCGGCGCTGTCGCGCGAGACGCCGGCGGTCTGGTTGAAGCCGGCGTCCACGTAGGTGATTTCCGCCGTCACGCCGCTGGCCAGGTCGCTCAGCAGGAAAGCGGCGACGTTGCCCACTTCGTCGATGGTGACGTTGCGGCGCAGCGGCGCGGCCGAGGCGGCCATGCCCAGCAGCTTGCCGAAATCCTTGATGCCACTGGCGGCCAGCGTCTTGATGGGGCCGGCACTGACTGCGTTCACGCGCATACCGCGCGGCCCGAGCGACTCGGCCAGGTAGCGCACCGAGGCCTCGAGAGACGCCTTGGCCAGGCCCATGGTGTTGTAGTGCGGAATGGTGCGCTCGGCGCCGAGGTAGGTCATGGTCAGCAACGATGCGCGGTCGCTGAGCCAGGGCAGGGCGGCCTTGGCCATGGCGGCGAAGCTGTAGGCGCTGATGTCGTGGGCGATGCGGTAGTTCTCGCGGCTCAGGCCATCGAGGAAGTCGCCGGCGATGGCCTCGCGCGGCGCAAAGCCGATGCTGTGCACGAAGCCGTCGAACTTCGGCCACACGGCGCCAAGGTCGCGGAACATCGTGTCGATCTGCTCGTCGCTGGCGACGTCGCACTCGAAGACGAGGGAGGAGTCGAACTCCGCGGCAAATTCGGTGATGCGGTCCTTGAAGCGTTCGCCGACGTAGCTGAACGCCAGTTCCGCCCCCTGGGCATGGCACGCACGGGCAATGCCGTAGGCGATCGAGCGGTTCGACAGCAGGCCGGTGATCAGCAATTTCTTGCCAGCGAGAAAGCCGGTCTTTTGGGTCATGGGGCGTGTCTCCGGGAGAAAAAAGCGGGGGAATTGTCGCATGCAGCTCAGGGGCCAACGCTGAAGGCGCCGGCGCCGGGCATCCCGGTGCCCACGCCCCGGGTGAAGGCCCGCCGCATGTGAGCGATTCGCGGGCGCAAACCCTTGTTGCGGCGCAGCGCCTGGGCTATAATGCGCGCTTCACGACCATACGGGCGGGTATTGACCGCCCGTTTTTTTTGGTCGGCCGGTTTTCAACCTTTTTCCTGGAACATCGAACCGCACGTGGCGCTGCAGCAAACTGTTGAACAGACCGTTACCGGTCTGGGTTATGACCTTGTGGAGATCGAACGCTCCGCCGGGGGCTTGCTGCGCATCACGATCGACTGGCCCTGGCAGCCGGGGCAGGTGGAGGAACGCTTCATCACGGTCGAAGACTGCGAGGCGGTGACGCGCCAGCTGCAGTACGCGCTGGAGGTCGATGGGGTGGACTACCGGCGGCTGGAGGTGTCGTCACCCGGCATCGACCGCCCGTTGCGCAACGAGGCGGATTTCCAGCGCTACGTCGGCGCGCTGGTGGACGTCACGCTCAAGGCGCCGATCGGCGCCGGGGCCGAGGGCGTCGCGGCCAACCGCAAGAAGTTTCGCGGCACGCTCGAGCGGCTCGACGGCGCCGCGGCCGATGGCCGCGCGCAATGGCGGCTGGTCTGGCGTGACGAGCCCGCGGCCAAGCCCGGGCAGCGGGTGAGCCGCAAGCGCACCGAGGCGCCGCTGCAGGCGCTCGATTTCGCATTGGAGGAGCTGCGCGAGGCGCGCCTGGCTCCGGTGGTGGATTTCAAAGGCCGTCGCCCGGGTGCATCGCCCGAGGCGGCCTGATGGTTTTGGTTCTGGACAGGAGAGTCGTGGCATGAATCGCGAAATGTTGATGTTGGTCGATGCGATCTCGCGCGAGAAGAACGTCGAGCGCGACGTGGTGTTCGCCGCCGTGGAGTCGGCGCTGGCCCAGGCGACCAAGAAGCTCTACCAGGGCGACGTGGACATTCGCGTCGCCATGGACCGCGACAGCGGCAACTACGAAACCTTCCGCCGCTGGCTGGTCGTGCCCGACGAAGCCGGCCTGCAGAACCCGGACGCGGAGGAGCTGCTGATGGACGCCCGCGAGCGCGTTCCCGACGTGGAGGTGGGCGAGTACATCGAGGAGCTCGTGCCCTCGGTGCCCATCGGGCGCATCGGCGCCATGGCGGCCAAGCAGGTCATCCTGCAGAAGATCCGCGACGCCGAGCGCGAGATGCTGCTCAACGACTTCATGAGCCGCGGCGAGAAAATCTTCACCGGAACCGTCAAGCGCATGGACAAAGGCGACCTGATTGTCGAGGCCGGGCGCGTCGAGGGCCGGCTGCGCCGCAGCGAGATGATTCCGAAGGAAAATTTCCGCAGCGGCGACAAGCTCAGCGCCATGATCATGGAGGTGGACCTCACGCTGCGCGGTGCACCCATCATCCTCTCGCGCGCCGCGCCGGAGTTCATGATCGAGCTGTTCCGCCGCGAGGTGCCCGAAGTCGAGCAGGGCCTGCTCGAGATCAAGTCCTGCGCCCGTGACCCCGGCAGCCGCGCCAAGATCGCGGTGCTCAGCCACGACAAGCGCATCGACCCCATCGGCACCTGCGTCGGCGTGCGCGGCTCGCGGGTGAATGCCGTCTCCAACGAACTCTCGGGCGAGAAGGTCGACATCGTCCTCTGGAGCGAGGACCCGGCGCAGTTCGTCATCGGTGCGCTCGCGCCGGCGAACGTGCAGTCCATCGTGGTGGACGAGGAAAAGCACGCGATGGACGTGGTGGTCGACGAGGAAAACCTCGCTATCGCCATCGGCCGCGGCGGGCAGAACGTGCGCCTGGCGTCCGAACTGACCGGCTGGAAGATCAACATCATGGACGCGGCCGAGTCGGCGCAGAAGCAGGCCGAGGAAACGGCCGCCATCCGCGCGCTGTTCATGGACAAGCTCGACGTGGACCAGGAAATCGCCGACATCCTCATCGAAGAAGGTTTCACCAGCCTGGAGGAGGTGGCCTACGTGCCCCTGCAGGAAATGCTGGAGATCGAGAGCTTCGACGAAGACACCGTCAACGAACTGCGCGCGCGGGCCAAGGATGCCCTGCTCACGCTCGAAATCGCCCGCGAGGAAAGCGTCGAGGAAGTCTCGCAGGACCTGCGCGACCTCGAAGGCCTGACCCCCGAGCTCATCGCCACGCTGGCCACCCACGGCGTACACACCCGCGACGAACTGGCCGACCTCGCCGTCGACGAGCTCACCGCGATCACCGGCCAGTCCGAGGACGAAGCCAAGGCATTGATCATCAAGGCACGCGAGCACTGGTTCGCGGGCCAGGCGTAATGGTCATGGAGGCAAGAACCGAATATGTCCAGCACCACTGTTGCCGAGTTCGCCAGTGAACTCAAAAAGCCCACCGACACGCTGCTCGAACAGCTGCGTGCCGCCGGCGTGCCCAAGCAGTCCGCCGCCGACCCGCTGACCGAGTCCGACAAGCACAAGCTGCTCAGCTACCTCCAGGCCAGTCACGGCACGGCCTCGGCCGACCGCAAGAAGATCACGCTGGTGAAGAAATCCACCAGCGAGATCAAGCAGGCTGACGCCACCGGCAAGGCTCGCACCATTCAAGTCGAGGTGCGCAAGAAGCGCACCTTCGTCAAGCGCGACGACGAGCCCGTGGCCGCTCCCGCGCCCGCTGCGCCGCCGCAGCCCGCCGCGCCCGCCATCGACGAGGCCGAACTCGCCCGCCGCGAGGAAGAGGCGCGCCGTCAGGCCGAGCTGATGCGCCGGCAGCAGGAAGAGCTGGCCGAGAAGCGCCGCCAGCGCGAAGAACAGGAGCAGCGCGAGCGCGAGCAGCAGGCCCAGGCCGAGCGCGAAGCCGCCGCCCGCGCCCAGGCGCAGGAGCAGGCCCAGCGGGCCCAGGCCGCCGCCGGTGAGGCTGCGCCCGCGCCCGCATCGCCCCCTGCCGAAGCGGCCGCGCCCGCTGCCGACGCCGCCAAGCAAAAGGCTGACGACGCCGCGAAGCAGAAGGCCGCCGACGCCCAGCGCGAAGCCGAGGAAGAGGCCGCGCGGCTGCGCGACCTGGCCGAGCGCCGCGCCAAGGCGCTGGCCGAAGCCGAGGCGATTCGCGCCATGATGAACGCGCCCAAGCGCGTGCTGGTGGCCAAGAAGCCCGAGGAACCCAAGCCCGCCGAGGCCAAGCCCGGCATGAAGGGCACCCTGCACAAGCCCGCCGGTGCGCCGGCGGCTGGCGCACGGACCGCGGCGGCTCCCGCGCCGGCGCCCGGTGCGAACAAGGAGGTCAAGTCGGCCAAGCTCTCGTCGAGCTGGGCTGCCGACCCGACCAAGAAGAAAGCCATCCCCACGCGCGGTGACACCACCGGCGGCGTGGGCCGCGGCAGCTGGCGCGGCGGGCCCAAGGGCCGCCGCAGCAACGACCGCGACCGCGAAGACCACGCCCCGGCAGCCGCGCCGGCGGAGCAGCGGGTCATCGAGGTGCATGTGCCCGAGACCATCACCGTGGCCGAGCTGGCGCACAAGATGGCCATCAAGGCGTCCGAGGTCATCAAGCAGTTGATGAAGCTCGGCCAGATGGTGACCATCAACCAGCCGCTCGACCAGGACACCGCGATGATCGTGGTCGAGGAACTCGGCCACAAGGCCGTGGTGGCCGCGCTCGACGACCCGGAAGCCTTCACCGACGAGGAGGTCTCGCAGCAGCAGGCCGAGGCCCTGCCGCGCGCGCCGGTGGTCACCGTCATGGGCCACGTGGACCACGGCAAGACCTCGCTGCTCGACTACATCCGCCGCGCCAAGGTGGCCGCCGGCGAGGCGGGCGGCATCACCCAGCACATCGGCGCCTACCATGTGGAGACACCGCGCGGCGTCGTCACCTTCCTCGACACACCGGGCCACGAGGCCTTCACCGCCATGCGGGCGCGCGGCGCGCAGGCCACCGACATCGTCATCCTCGTCTGCGCGGCCGACGACGGCGTGATGCCGCAGACCAAGGAAGCGATCAAGCACGCCAAGGCGGCCGGGGTGCCCATCGTCGTGGCCATGACCAAGGCCGACAAGCCCGAGGCCAACATCGAGAAGGTCAAGGCCGAGCTGGTGGCCGAGGAAGTCGTGCCCGAGGAGTTCGGCGGCGACTCGCCCTTCGTCGCCGTGTCGTCCAAGACCGGCATGGGCATCGACGACCTGCTCGAGCAGGTGCTGCTGCAGGCCGAGGTGCTGGAGCTCAAGGCGCCGGTGGATGCCGCCGCCAAGGGCCTGGTCATCGAGGCCAAGCTCGACAAGGGCCGCGGTCCGGTGGCCACGGTGCTGGTGCAGTCGGGCACGCTCAAGACGGGCGACGTGGTGCTCGCCGGCCAGACCTACGGCCGCGTGCGCGCCATGCTCGACGAGAACGGCAAGCCGGCCAAGTCCGCCGGGCCGTCGATTCCGGTGGAAATCCAGGGCCTGACCGAGGTGCCGCAGGCGGGCGACGAGTTCATGGTGCTCGCCGACGAGCGCCGCGCCCGCGAGATTGCCACCTACCGCGCCGGCAAGTTCCGCAACACCAAGCTCGCCAAGCAGCAGGCGGCGAAGCTGGAGAACATGTTCGCCGACATGACGGCGGGCGAGGTCAAGACGCTGCCCATCATCATCAAGGCCGACGTGCAGGGTTCGCAGGAGGCGCTGGCCGCCTCGCTGCTCAAGCTCTCGACCGACGAGGTCAAGGTGCAGCTGGTGTTCGCCGGCGTGGGCGGCATCAGCGAGTCCGACGTGAACCTGGCGATTGCCGCCAAGGCGGTGATCATCGGCTTCAACACCCGGGCTGACGCCGGCGCGCGCAAGCTCGCCGAGGGCAATGGCGTGGACATCCGCTACTACAACATCATCTACGACGCTGTGGATGACGTGAAGGCGGCCATGTCGGGCCTGCTGTCGCCGGAGAAGAAGGAAGAGGTCATCGGCATGGCCGAGATCCGCACCGTGTTCGTCGCCTCCAAGATCGGCACGGTGGCGGGCTGCATGGTCACCTCGGGCGTGGTCAACCGCAGCGCGCACTTCCGCCTGCTGCGCGACAACGTGGTGATCTACACCGGCGAACTGGAATCCCTCAAGCGGATGAAGGACGACGTGCGCGAAGTGCGCGAGGGCTTCGAGTGCGGTATCAAGCTCAAGAACTACAACGACATCAAGGAAGGCGACCAGCTCGAATTCTTCGAGGTCAAGGAAGTGGCGCGCACGCTCTAAGCCAGCCGCCCCGCACGCACCATGCCGACGCGAAAGTCCTCCGCCCCCAACCGCGGTTTCCGCGTGGCCGACCAGATCCAGCGCGATCTGGCCGAGCTCATCGCGCGTGAGCTCAAGGACCCGCGCGTGGGGCTGGTCACGCTGCAGTCGGTGGAGGTCACGCCCGACTACGCGCATGCCAAGGTGTATTTCAGCCTGCTCGCCGGCGACCCCGAGGCCAGCGCCGAGGGGCTCAACGCCGCCGCGGGGTTTCTGCGCAGTGCGCTGTTCAAGCGGTTGCACATCCACACCGTGCCGACGCTGCACTTCGTGTTCGACCGCACGCCCGAGCGCGCTGCCGACATGAACGCGCTCATCGCCAAGGCCGTCGCCTCGCGCTCCAAGGACGAGGACTGAGATGGCCGCTGCTCCGCGTGCACGGGTGCAGCGCCGCCCCGTGCACGGGGTGTTGCTGCTCGACAAGCCGCTGGGATGCTCCAGCAACGATGCGCTGCAGAAGGCGAAATGGCTGCTGCGCGCCGAGAAGGCTGGCCACACCGGCACGCTGGACCCGCTGGCCACCGGCGTGCTGCCGCTGTGCTTCGGCGCGGCGACCAAGTTCAGCCAACTGCACCTCGACGCGGACAAGACCTACCTCGCCCGGCTACGCCTTGGCGTGCGCACCCGCACCGGCGACGCCGAAGGCGAAGTGCTGTCGCGCCGGCCGCTGACGCACACCGCCGAGGACCTGCAGCGCGTGCTGGCCGCCTTCACCGGGACCATCCGCCAGGTGCCACCCATGCACAGCGCCTTGAAGAAGGACGGCCGCGCGCTCTACGACTACGCCCGCGCGGGCCTGGAAGTCGAGCGCGAGGCCCGCGAGGTGCAGATTTTTGAGCTTTCCTGCCTGAACCCCAGCGTCGAATGGTCTTCGGATGCTATTGAATTAAGAGTGACCTGCAGCAAGGGTACCTACATCCGCACACTGGCCGAGGACATCGGCGAGGCGCTGGGCTGCGGCGCGCACCTGACCGCGCTGCGCCGCGTGGCCACCGGCGGCTTTTCCATCGGCGACTGCATCACGCTGGAGGCGCTCGAGGCCTTGCCCGAAGAGGAGCGTCTGGCCCGCCTGCAGCCGGTGGACGCGCTGCTGGCCGATCACAGCCGCGTCACGCTCGCGAGCGATGATGCGGCCCGCTTTCTCGCCGGCCTGCGCCGGCGGGGCGCCTGGCCCGATGCCGAACGGGTCGCGGTGTACGGCACCACACCGCGCACGCTGCTGGGCACGGCGCAGATCCGCGCTGGCGAGTTGATCGCCCGGCGGCTGCTGAACCCACCCGAGATCGAACAGATTTTGCAAACCCCGCCGCGCGCGACGTCGGCGGCCTGAAGGACATCGTCATGAGCAGACCCATCCGCAACATCGCCATCATCGCCCACGTGGACCACGGCAAGACGACCATGGTCGACCAACTGCTGCGCCAGTCCGGCACCTTTGCCGAGCACGAGAAGGTCGTGGACACGGTGATGGACAACAACGCCATCGAACGCGAGCGTGGCATCACCATCCTGGCCAAGAACTGCGCCGTGAGCTGGCAGGGCACGCACATCAACATCGTGGACACCCCCGGCCACGCCGACTTCGGCGGCGAGGTGGAGCGCGCGCTGTCCATGGTCGACGGCGTGGTGCTGCTCATCGACGCGCAGGAAGGCCCGATGCCGCAGACCCGCTTCGTCACCAAGAAGGCGCTGGCGCTGGGCCTGAAACCCATCGTCGTCGTCAACAAGGTGGACAAGCCCGGCGCGCGGCCCGACCACGTCATCAACGCCGCGTTCGACCTGTTCGACAAGCTCGGCGCCACCGACGAGCAGCTCGACTTCCCCGTGGTCTATGCCTCGGGCATCAACGGCTGGTCCTCGCTCGAGGAGGGCGAGCCCGGCGAGCAGTGGGGGCCGGACATGTCCGCGCTGTTCGACACCATCCTCAAGCACGTGCCCGCACACCAGGGCGACCCCGCCGCGCCGCTGCAGCTGCAGATTTCCGCGCTCGACTTCAACAGCTTCGTCGGCCGCATCGGTGTGGGCCGCATCAACGCGGGCACGCTGCGCCCGGCGCAGGACGTGCTGGTGATGGAAGGCCCTGACGGCAAGAGCTTCAAGGGCCGCATCAACCAGGTGCTGACCTTCCAGGGCCTCGACCGCATCCAGGTCAGCGAAGCCGGCCCCGGCGACATCGTGCTCATCAACGGCATTGCCGACATCGGCATCGGCGTGACGCTGACCGACCCCGAGCGGCCCACGCCGCTGCCCATGCTGCGCGTGGATGAGCCCACGCTGACGATGAACTTCTGCGTCAACACCAGCCCGCTGGCGGGCCGCGAGGGCAAGTTCGTCACCAGCCGCCAGCTCTGGGACCGTCTGCAGAAGGAACTGCAGAGCAACGTCGCCCTGCGCGTGCGTGAGACGGACGAAGAGGGCGTGTTCGAAGTCTCCGGGCGCGGCGAACTGCACCTGACCATCCTGCTGGAGAACATGCGCCGCGAGGGCTATGAGCTGGCCGTGTCCAAGCCCCGCGTGGTGTTCAAGGACATCGACGGCGAGCGCCACGAACCCATCGAGCTCGTCACCGTGGACGTGGAGGAGCAGCACCAGGGCGGCGTGATGCAGGCGCTGGGCGAGCGCAAGGGCGAACTGGTGAACATGGAGCCCGACGGCCGCGGCCGCGTGCGGCTGGAATACCGCATTCCCGCGCGCGGGCTCATCGGCTTCTCCAACGAATTCCTCAACCTCACGCGCGGCAGCGGCCTCATCAGCAACATCTTCGACCGCTACGAGCCGCACAAGGGCGAGATCGGCGGGCGCAAGAACGGCGTGCTCATCAGCATGGACGACGGTGAGATCTTCACCTACGCGCTGGGCAAGCTCGACGACCGCGGCCGCATGTTCGTCAAGGCCGGCGACCCGGTGTACGAGGGCATGATCGTCGGCATCCATTCCCGCGACAACGACCTCGTCGTCAACGCCACGCGCACCAAACAGCTCACCAACTTCCGCGTCAGCGGCAAGGAAGACGCGATCAAGATCACCCCGCCGATCGAGCTCACGCTCGAGTACGGCGTGGAGTTCATCGAGGACGACGAACTCGTCGAGATCACGCCCAAGAGCATCCGGCTGCGCAAGCGCCACCTGAAGGAACATGAACGCAAACGCGCCAGCCGCGAGTCCGTCTGAGCCCCATGCACTGAGCGGCGCGGCGCGGCCTGCGCTGGGGCATGGCCGCGCGGTCGCCCTGATGGTGCTGGTGACGCTGCTGTGGTCCACGGCCGGCGTGGTCACGCGCCACCTGGAGCAGGCGCGCAGCTGGGAAGTCACCTTCTGGCGCAGCTTTTTCACCGTGCTGAGCCTGCTGGTGCTGCTGCCGCTCACCCAGGGCCGCGGCGTGTTCGCCCGCATGCGCCAGGGCGGGGCGGCGCTGTGGATTTCCGGCCTGTGCTGGGCCGGCATGTTCACCTTCTTCATGCTCGCCATCACGCTCACCACGGTGGCCAACGTGCTGGTGACCATGGCGCTCGGTCCCTTGTTCACCGCGCTGGCGGCGCGGCTGTTCATCGGCCACCGGCTGGCGCTGCGCACCTGGGCGGCCATTGCGGTGGCGGGCCTGGGCATTGCCACCATGTACGGTACGCAGCTCGCGCAGGGCGTGAGCTTCACCGGCACGCTGGTGGCCTTGCTGGTGCCCATCTCGGGGGCGGCGAACTGGACGGTCACCCAGCACGCCCATGCGCAGGGGCATGACGTGGACCTGATTCCCGCCGTGCTCATCGGTGCGGTGATCTCCAGCGCGGTCACCTTGCCGCTGGCCTGGCCGTTTCAGGCCAGCGCGCACGACCTCACGCTGCTCGCAGGCCTTGGGCTGTTTCAGCTGGCCATCCCCTCGGCGCTGGCGGTGGTGTGCACCCGCTCGCTCAAGGCGCCCGAGGTGGCGCTGCTGGGCCTGCTGGAGGTGATCTTCGGCATTCTGCTGGCCTGGGTCGGCGCGGGCGAGCGGCCCGGGCCGGAGGTGCTCACCGGTGGCGCGCTGGTGATTGGCGCGCTGTTGTTCAATGAATGGTTCGGATGGAGACAAAACCGTGTCTGAGGAAGTGCTGCTCGAACTGCGCGGCCGCGTCGGCTGCATCACGCTCAACCGGCCCAAGGCGCTCAACGCCTTGTCGCTGGAGATGATCCGGGTGCTCACGGGGGCGCTGCTCGCCTGGCGTGACGATGCCGCGGTGCTCGCCGTGGTCGTGCGTGGCATGGGCAAGGACGGGCCCTTCGGCGCTTTCTGCGCGGGTGGAGACATCCGCTTCTTCCACCGCGCCGCCCTCGCGGGAGACCCCCGCCTCGAAGACTTCTTCACCGAGGAATACGCGCTCAACCACCTCATCCACACTTATCCCAAGCCCTACATCGCGCTCATGGACGGCGTGGTCATGGGCGGCGGCATGGGCATCAGCCAGGGCGCGAGCCTGCGCGTGGTGACGCAGCGCACCCGCATGGCCATGCCCGAGACGCACATCGGCCTGTTCCCCGATGTCGGCGGCGGTTACTTCCTGAGCCGCTGCCCCGGCCGGCTGGGCGAGTACCTGGCGCTCACCGGCCACACCCTGGGCGGGCCGGACGCGGTGTTCGCCTCCCTGGCCGATGGCTGCATGGATGCCGCGCGGCTGGAGACGCTGTGGGACACGCTGCAGCATACGCCGTTCGAGTCCGGTGCCGCGGTCGAGCACTGGATCAATACGTTTTTTGTAGCAAGCAACGACCGTCCGACGCTGGCATTGCAGAAGATCAATGCTTATTTCGGCCTTGAGAGCGTGCCGCAGATCGTGCACGCGCTCGAAGCGGCCACCAGCGACGCCTGGGCGCAGGAGACAGCCGCCGTGCTGCGCAAGCGCTCGCCCTTGATGCTGCATGTGGTGCTCGAGCAAATCCGCCGCGCGCGCTCGATGGGCCTGGCGGACGACCTGCGCATGGAGCGCGACCTGGTGCGGCACTGCTTCCACACGGCGCACCTCTCGCGCAGCGGCCTGACCAGCGAAACGGTCGAAGGCGTGCGCGCGCTGGCCGTGGACAAGGACCACCAGCCGCGCTGGAACCCCCCGCGCATCGAAGACGTCACGCCCGACATGGTCGCGCCCTTCTTCCACAGCCCCTGGCCGGCCTGGGCGCATCCGCTGCGCAGCCTGGGGTGAGGCTCGCGGGCCGGCGCACCTGGCGCGCGCCCGTATCGTGACCGCGTGCGTTTGCCGCGTGCACCGTGCGCGCCCGACGCTCAGCCGCCCAACTGCCGGTACACCGCCTCGGCCAGTTGCTGCAGCCGGGGTCTGGCCAGGGGGCCGGCGAGCGCATAGCCGAAATCCCCGTCAACCCAGTAGAAGCTCGACAACTCGCCGTCACGCGCCCAGCGGAAGGCCGCCGGCGTGGCCGCTTCGCCGGCGGCTGCCGCCGGCAGGGCGCCGAGGTACACCGTCACCCGTTCCCCGGCGGCGGACTCGAACATGAACTGTGCCCGCGCGGCGTTTGCCTCCGTCGTGCCCGGCAGCAAACGGCCACCGACGAGCTCGAAGCCCTCGGCATGGAGGTCGGGCACTTTCAGGGGGCGGCCCAGCCGCTTCGAGAGCCACTGCACCAGGTGCTGTTCCTGGGCGGCGGAGACCTCGACCGGGTGCCGCGTCTCGGGCGCATACACCGCGTGCGCCACCAAGGCTGCCTGCGCGAAGCCGCGCGCAGGCTCCGCCGAGTTGGCCGCTGCAGGCGCGGCCCCGGCGAGCGCGCCGGCCGCCCAAGGCGTTTCACCCCATTCGCCATGAGCCAGCCAGCCCGCGCCGAACGCCATCAGCACGCCAGCGGCCACGCCGCCGAGCCGCCAGAGCTGCGCGCGCTCGCGCTGGCGCTTCGCCAGCCGCGCCGCCACCGCCGCCAGCGGCGCAGGGACGGGCTCGCCAAGCACCTCGCGGTGCAGGGCACCCAGCGACTCGCGTTGCTGCCGCCAGGCGGCCACGCGCGCCTGCAGCTCGCTGTCCTGCGCCAGACGGGCTTGCAGCGCCGCGCGCTCGCTCGGCGACAGCTCGCCATCCAGCCACGCGTTGAGCGTGTCGTCATCGGGCGTGTGGGGGGTGTCAGCGGGGTTCATCGGGGTTCGCGCGGGGATTATTTCATTCGCCGCAGCGCTGGCCGGGGCTGCGTGGAGGAGGAGGCAGACGCCTCGCCGGCCGGCCCCGCGTCCATCAACTCGCGCAGGCGCGCCCGCGCCCGGGACAGGCGCGACATCACCGTGCCGGTGGGTATGTTCAGGATTCTGGCCACGGCGGCGTAGCTCAAGTCCTCGAGCGTGACCAGCAGCAACACCACGCGCTGTTCTTCCGGCAGCCGCATCAGACAGCGCTGCAGGTCCAGCGCCGATTCCATCCCGGCGTCGGGGGCGACCAGCTCGGGGGCGGCCGCCTCGAGGTCGAGTTGATGGCTCGCGGCGGGCCGCAGACGGGCACTGCGCACCTGGTTGGCATGCAGGTTGTGCATCACCGTGAACAGCCAGGCGCGCAGGTCGGTGCCGGCGCGCCAGAGGTGCCAGCGGCTGCAGGCGCGCTCCAGCGTGTCCTGCACCAGGTCGTCGGCGGCCCAGGGGTCGCCCACCAGGGCGCGCGCATAGCGGCGCAGGCCGGGGATCTGCGCCTGAAGCGTCGGTTCGTCCACGGTGGGCTGCGGAGGTGCGCGCGTCCGCTTACGGACGGGCCGTGTGCCAGACCTGGTTCACGCCGTCGCCGGTGCGGTCGCCGGGACGGGTGTCCTTGATCCAGTAATACAGGGGTTTGCCGCGGAAGGCCCATTGCTTGCGGCCGTCGTCGCGAACCACGAGGGTGTAGTCGCCGCTGGCGACGTCGGTGTCACCCGCCAGCAGCGGCGGCCAGTTGGCGGCGCACGGACCGTTGCAGACGGACTTGCCGGCACCCTGCGGGTCCTTGTCGAACACATAGAGGGTCATACCATTGGGGCCGACCAGTACGCCGTCGACGGCCTTGGCCGCCGAGGCGGCCGACCCGGTGGAAGCGCATGCCGAGAGCAGGGCCAGGCTCAGGGCGGCGAGAGCGGTGAGATGTTTCATGGGAGGCTCCGGATCGAAGAGAGGTTGAGCGACAGCGATGCTGTCCACCCATGAACACCGCAGGGGACCCGGTTATTCCATCGCCGGGATGAATCAGCGTTGCCGAGACCGCAGGCAACGCTGAACAAGTCCCTCGCGCGCCGCGCATCCCGGCCGCGGGCGGTTTGCATCCTTGCAAATGCTCGCCATAGCCCGCACTATGGCTGCGCTTTGCGCCTCGCACCCCATCCCGCGGCCAGGCGCGTCATCGCGGGGACTTGTTCCGCGTTGCCTTCATCGCCCGCTCCACCTCGCGCTTGCCCTCGCGCTCCTTGATGGTGTCGCGCTTGTCGTGCTCGGCCTTGCCCTTGGCCAGGCCGATCTCGCATTTCACGCGGCCGTTCTTCCAGTGCAGGTTCAACGGCACCAGGGTGTAGCCCTTCTGCTCGACCTTGCCCACCAGTCGGCGGATCTCGTCCTTGTGCAGCAGCAGCTTCTTGGTGCGCACGGCGTCCGCGTTGACATGGGTGGAGGCGGTGCGCAGCGGGTTGATCTGGCAGCCGATGAGGAACAGTTCCCCGTCGCGGATCACCACGTAGCCGTCGGTGAGCTGCACCTTGCCCTCGCGCAGGGCCTTGACTTCCCAGCCCTCGAGCACCATGCCCGCCTCGTACCGCTCCTCGATGAAGTAGTTGAACGCGGCGCGCTTGTTCTCGGCAATGCGGGTGCTGGGGTCGGGTTTCTTCTGTGGGGCCATGAAAGCTAGCTGGGGGCGCCATCACCTGGCGTCAAGCGCACGTGGGGGCGCGTTCGGGCGGGGCCGTCGCGGGGGTGTCGAGCGGCGTCTCTACAATCGGCGGCGGGTCGCGCATTCTATGAAAAACATTCACAAGTCCGTCCTCATCTGGTACAGCCCGGCCGAGATGTTCGCGCTGGTGACCGATGTGGACCGCTATCCCGAGTTTCTGCCCTGGTGCGACCACGCCCGCGTGCGCGAGCGTGACGACGCCGGCATGGTGGCCGAGGTGGGCATCGGCTTTGGCGGCGTGCGCCAGGTGTTCGTCACCCGCAACCGGCACGAAGCCGACCGCAGCGTCGCCATGCAACTGGTCTCCGGCCCGTTCTCCAAGCTCGAAGGCGTCTGGCAATTCCTGCCGGTGGGCGACGGCCAGCAGCGCGCGTGCCGGGTGGAGCTGCGGCTCGAATACGGCTTCGACAACCGGGCGCTGGCCGGCGTCGTCGGCCCGGTGTTCGACAAGATCGCGGCCAGCCTGGTCGATGCCTTCGTGCGCCGCGCCGAACAGGTGTACGGCTGATGGGCACGATCCGCGTCACCGTGGTGCATGCAGGTGCGCCGCGCGAGGTTTGGCAGGCCGAACTGGACGTGCCCGCCGGCACCACCGTGCGGGAGGCGTTGCAGGCCAGTGGCCTGCTGGTGGCGTTCCCGTCCATCGACCTGGGCAGCGGTGCGGTGTCGGTCTGGGGGCGACGCGCGCAACCCAACCAGGTGCTGCGCGACCAGGACCGTGTGGAAGTGTGCCGACCGCTCACGGTCGACCCCAAGGTCGCGCGCCGCGAGCGCTTTCGCGCACAGGGGGCGCGCACGGCCGGCTTGTTTGCCAGGCCGGCGGCGGGTCGGCGCACGCGCTGAGGCCGCTCAAGCCGGGGCAGGAGCTGCGCTACAAGCGGAACCCGCGCAGGTGCTGCTCGGGCGTCGTGAACGAATGGGGGCGCACCCGCCCGTTCAATTGCACTCGGAGCGGATGATCTCTTCGGTGCGCTTGAGCTCGGCCGCGCGGGCGGCGTCGTCGAGGATTTCGCGCTCGCCTTGCGCGTTCATGCGGGCGATGCGCTGACCGGATTCGAGCGTGGCCTTGGCCGCCTTGGCCCGGGCGCAGTTCTCCTCCTTGACTTTCTTCATGCGCTCTTCCTCCGCCTTTTTCTTGGCGGCCTCGGCGGCCTCGGCTTCCTTTTTCTTGGCTTCGAGGGCCTCGTCCTTGCCACTGGGCCGTGGCGGCGCGGGCTTGGACGCAGCGGCGGCCGCGGGCGCCTCGTCCGTGCCGGCGGCCGGCGCGGGCGCAGCAAGCTGGCCGGGGCGGCGCAGGATGTTCTTCTCCGGCACCTCGGGCCCGGGCGCACGGTCGCTGAAAACTTTGCGCCCGCTCGGGTCGATCCACTGCCACTGCGCCAGGGCGTTCCAGGATGCGAGTCCCACGGCGGCGGCCAGCATGACGTTCTTGATGTTCATGCGCGCGAGTGTAGCGCCCGCGCCGGACCGCCGAAAGACGGGGAGGGCGGCGGGTACAATCCGATTTTTGGAGCTTTCACATGCGCCTTCTGGGTAAAGCGCTCACCTTCGACGACGTTCTGCTGGTGCCCGCGCACTCTGCCGTCCTGCCCAAGGACACTTCGCTGGCCACTGCCTTCACCCGCCGCATCCGGCTCAACCTTCCGCTGGTGTCCGCCGCGATGGACACCGTCACCGAGGCGCGGCTGGCCATTGCCATCGCCCAGGAGGGCGGCATCGGCATCGTCCACAAGAACCTCAGCGCCCAGGAGCAGGCCGCGCACGTGGCCAAGGTCAAGCGCTATGAATCCGGCGTGCTGCGCGATCCGGTGGTGATCAGCCCGGACACCACTGTGCGCCAGGTCATGCAGTTGTCCGACGAGCTGGGCGTCTCTGGCTTCCCGGTGGTGCAGGGCGGCAAGGTGGTGGGCATCGTCACCGGGCGCGACCTGCGCTTCGAAACCCGCATGGACGCGCTGGCCAGTGACATCATGACGCCGCGCGAGCGCCTGGTCACGGTGCCCGAGGGCACCACGCCGCAAGAAGCGAAGGCGCTTCTCAACAAGCACAAGCTCGAGCGCCTGCTGGTGGTCAACGAGGCCTTCGAACTCAAGGGCCTCATCACCGTCAAGGACATCACCAAGCAGCTCAATTTCCCCAACGCGGCGCGCGACGCGGCCGGGCGCCTGCGCGTGGGCGCGGCGGTGGGCGTGGGCGCGGGCACCGAGGAGCGGGTGGAACTGCTGGTCAAGGCGGGCGTGGATGCCATCGTGGTTGACACCGCGCATGGCCACAGCAAGGGCGTGATCGACCGGGTGCGCTGGGTCAAGCAGAACTATCCGCAGATCGACGTGATCGGCGGCAACATCGCCACCGGTGCCGCGGCGCGCGCGCTGGTGGAGGCCGGGGCCGATGCGGTCAAGGTCGGCATCGGGCCGGGCTCCATCTGCACCACGCGCATCGTCGCCGGCGTGGGCGTGCCGCAGATCACCGCCATCGACAACGTGGCCACGGCCCTGCACGGCACGGGCGTGCCGCTGATTGCCGACGGCGGCGTGCGCTTCAGCGGTGACATCGCCAAGGCGATCGCCGCAGGCGCGGGCTCGGTGATGATGGGCGGCATGTTCGCCGGCACCGAGGAGGCGCCGGGCGAGGTCATCCTGTACCAGGGCCGCAGCTACAAGAGCTATCGCGGCATGGGGTCCATCGGTGCCATGCAGCAAGGCAGCGCCGACCGCTATTTCCAGGAGTCGAGCACCGGCAACCCCAACGCCGACAAGCTGGTGCCCGAGGGCATCGAAGGCCGTGTGCCCTACAAGGGCTCGGTGGTGGCCATCATCTTCCAAATGGCCGGCGGCCTGCGTGCCGCCATGGGGTATTGCGGCTGCGCCACCATCGAGGAGATGCAGCAGCGCGCCGAGTTCGTGCAGATCACGGCCGCGGGCATCCGCGAGAGCCATGTGCACGACGTGCAGATCACCAAGGAAGCGCCCAACTACCGCGCCGATTGAACCCCACCCAACCCCGACCGGGCTGCCGCAGGCGGCCCTTTTCATTTTTCCGGGCCGCACCATGCAGCACTCCAAGATCCTCATCCTCGACTTCGGCTCCCAGGTCACGCAGCTCATCGCGCGGCGCGTGCGGGAGATGCACGTCTATTGCGAGGTGCATCCCTGCGACGTCAGCGACGACTGGGTACGCCAGTACGCGGCGGACGGTCGGCTCAAAGGGGTGATCCTCTCGGGCAGCCATGCCAGCGCCTATGAGGAGTCCACCGACCGCGCGCCGCAGGCGGTGTTCGAGCTCGGTGTGCCGGTGCTGGGCATCTGCTACGGCATGCAGACCATGGCGCAGCAGCTCGGGGGCGTGGTCGAGGGCGGGCATCTGCGCGAGTTCGGCTATGCCGAAGTCCGCGCCCGTGGCCACACGGCCTTGCTCAAGGACATTGCCGACTTCACCACGCCCGAAGGCCACGGCATGCTCAAGGTCTGGATGAGCCACGGCGACAAGGTGACGCAGCTGCCGCCGGGCTTCAAGCTCATGGCCAGCACCGACTCCTGCCCCATCGCGGGCATGGCCGACGAGGCGCGCCACTTCTACGCCGTGCAGTTCCACCCGGAGGTGACGCACACCGTGCAGGGGCGCGCGATTCTCGAGCGCTTCGTGCTGCAGATCTGCGGCGCCGAGCCCGACTGGGTCATGCGTGATCATGTGGCCGAGGCGGTGGAGGCGATCCGCCAGCAGGTCGGTGACGAGGAGGTCATCCTCGGCCTCTCGGGCGGGGTGGATTCCTCGGTGGCCGCGGCGCTGATCCACCGCGCCATCGGCGACCAGCTCACCTGCGTGTTCGTCGATCATGGGCTGCTGCGCCTCAACGAGGGCGACATGGTGATGGACATGTTCGCCGGCAAACTGCACGCGCGCGTCATCCGCGTGGACGCGAGCGAACTCTTCCTCAGCCGCCTGGCCGGCGTGAGCGACCCCGAGCACAAGCGCAAGATCATCGGCGGCCTGTTCGTCGACGTGTTCAAGGCCGAGGCGGCCAAGCTCAAGGCCGGCGGCAATGGCCACAAGGGCGCGACCTTTCTCGCCCAGGGCACCATCTACCCGGACGTCATCGAGTCCGGCGGCGACAAGAGCAAGAAGGCCGTCACCATCAAGAGCCATCACAACGTCGGGGGGCTGCCCGAGCAGCTCGGCCTCAAGCTGCTCGAGCCGCTGCGCGACCTGTTCAAGGACGAGGTACGCGAACTCGGCCTGGCGCTGGGCCTGCCGCATGACATGGTCTACCGCCACCCGTTCCCCGGGCCGGGCCTGGGCGTGCGCATCCTGGGCGAAGTGAAGAAGGAGTACGCCGACCTGCTGCGCCGCGCCGATGCCATCTTCATCGAGGAACTGCGCTCCACGCTCGAGCCCAATTCGGGCAAGACCTGGTACGAACTCACCAGCCAGGCCTTCGCCGTGTTCCTGCCGGTCAAGAGCGTGGGCGTGATGGGCGACGGCCGCACCTACGACTATGTGGTCGCGCTGCGCGCCGTGCAGACCAGCGACTTCATGACCGCCGACTGGGCCGAGCTGCCCTGCAGCCTGTTGAAGAAGGTCAGCAGCCGCATCATCAACGAGGTGCGCGGCATCAACCGCGTGACCTACGACATCAGCTCCAAGCCGCCGGCGACGATCGAGTGGGAGTGAAGTCTGCGCGGAGGTGACTCTGCCGCTCACCCCTCCGCCGACTCATCGCATCGCGGCGTGGCGCGGCGGCCGGCGCATCTTGGTCGCGACAGGCTCGCCCACAGCGCGCACCGCGCTACCATCGCCGCGATGTACCTCCCCCGCCATTTCGCTTCCACCGATCCCGCGCAGGCCGCGGCGCTCATGCGTGCGCATCCGCTGGCGAGCCTGATCAGCACGGACGAGGCGGGCCTGCCTTTCGTCACGCATCTGCCTCTGCACCTGCGCACCGACGACGATGGCGGCTGGACGCTGCTCGGGCATTGCGCGCGGGGCAACCCGCATGGCGCTTACTTGCGCGAGCGGCCGCGGGCGGTGGTGACGTTTCTCGGGCCGCACGCCTACCTCTCGCCCGCCGTCTACCCGGACCTGCGGCGTGTGCCGAGCTGGAATTACCTGGCGGTGCACTGCACGGTGCAGGCGCAGTTGCTCGAAGGCGAGGCGGCGAAGGACGCGCTGCTCAAGACGCTGATCCACGACCACGAGCCCGAATATGCCGCGCAGTGGCGGGCGCTCGACGCCGGCTTCACCGCCGCGATGCTGTCGGCCATCACCGCGTTCGAGCTGAAGGTGCTGGACTGGCAGTGCAAACTCAAGCTCAACCAGCACCGTCCCGAGTCGCACGCCGCCATGCGCGGCGCCTGTGCGCAGGGCGATGCGACGGCGCAGTTGCTGGGTGAGTGGATGGACCGGCTCGGCCTCGGTGGGCCGGCGAACGAAGGAGATGGGCGATGAAGGGCGTGTTCGGATTGATCGGGCTGGTGGTGGCGCTGGCGATTCTGGGACTGGTGGTGAAGAAGCAGTTCGCGGCGCAGGGCGCGATGATGGCGCCGCCCGCCGCAGCCGGTGCGAGCAGTGCCGGTGCCGCCCCGGCGACGCCGCCGGCCACGGTGCGCGAGCAAAGCCTGCAGACGCAGCAGCAGGTGCGTGACCAGGTGCAGCAGCTCATGCAGCAGCCGCGGCCTATGCCCGAGGGGCAGTGAGGACTGGTTTTTCAGAGAATCTGGCCGAACCCCAGCGCCAACCGGTCAGGTTGCGCTATGAAAAAGTGACTTTTTCACGGGGCTGCCGGCTTCGGTCGTGGGCCGGTCGCGGCCTACGTGGCGGCCGCCGTGCAGGCGTCGCAGCGGCCGTAGAGCACCAGCTCGTGGCCCTCCAGCGCGAAGCCGGGCGGCGTCAGCGCGGCCAGCCCGCCGGGGCAGCCGCTGACGTCGAACACCCTGAGGCAGCGGGTGCATTTGAAATGGTGGTGGTGCTGCGGCCGCCGCGCCTCGTAGCGCGGGGCCTCGCCGGGCAGGGCGACGGTGTCGATGACCTGCTCCTCGGCCAGCGACTTGAGCGCGCGGTACACCGTGGCCTGGCCCAGCCCCGGCACCTGCTCGCGCGCGACGGCCAGCACCTCGGCCGGCGACAGGGGCCGCCCCGCGGCGTCGAGGGCGGCGCAGATGGCGGTGCGTTGGCGGGTGTTGCGTTGCATGGCAGTCGGGAAGCGGCTCGGCGGCAATCGTAATTCAGCACGCGTGCGCTGGGACGTCGGGCGGTGGGCATGAACCGGACGCGAAGGGGGCGTGAATGGGCACGCGTACCGGTAAATTCAGGCACGGCGCCGCACCAGCGTGGCCAGGTAGGCCAGCGCCGCCAGCACCACGATGACGGCGCCCGCCGGGGCATCGGCCTCATAGGCCAGCGCCAGGCCCGCCACGATCTCGGCGGCCGCCACCGCCACCGCCAAGCCCATGGCCGCGCCCATGCTGCGCCCCAGCCGCAGCGCGGTGGCGGCCGGCAGCGTGAGCAAGGCCAGCACCAGCACCAGGCCCACCGCCTGCACCAGCACCACCACGGCCAGCGCGATCATCACCAGCAGACCTTGCTGCAGCGCCTGCACCGGCAGGCCGCGCGCGCGGGCGAATTCCTCGTCGAACAGCGCGGCCACCAGCGGGCGCCACAGCAGCGCCAGCGCCAGAAGCAGGGCGGCGTCCAGCGCCACCATGGCCAGCACCTGCTCGCGGCCGACCATCAGCAGGTTGCCCAGCAGGTAGCTCATGAGCTCGCTCTGGTAGCCCGGCGTGCGGGCGATGGCCAGAATGCCCACGGCCATGCCCACGGCCCAGATGGCGCCGATCAGCATGTCCTCGCGCTCGCGCCCGCGCCGCGTGAGCCAGCCGATCAGCAGCGCGGCCAGCACCGCCGCCACGGTGGCGCCCACCAGCGGCGAGCCGCCCAGCCACTGCGCCACGCCCATGCCGCCCAGCACCGCATGGGCGATGCCGCCGGCCATGAAGCTCACGCGCTTGAGCACCACCAGCGTGCCCACCACGCCGCTGCCCAGCGCGGCGAGCAGGCCGGCCAGCAGCACCCACTGCAGAAAGCCGTGCTCGGCCACGGCGCGGAAGAAACTCATGCGGGCATCTCCGGGCGCGCGGGCGCCGTGGGCGCGTGGCCGCAGACGGCCTCCCAGTCCAGGTGCGGATCGGCGGCGCCAGCCCAGCGCACGGTGGTGCTCAGGCAGACCAGGTGGTCGGCCCAGCGCGTCATGGCGTGCAGGTCGTGCGAGACCATGATGATGCTGCGCGTGCCGCGCACGGCGGCCAGCAGATCGAACAGGCTGCCTTGCGAGCGGCTGTCGATGTGCGCGGTGGGCTCGTCGAGCAGCAGCAGCTCGGGCTCGCCGGCGAGCGCGCGCGCAATCAGCACGCGCTGGAGCTGCCCGCCCGAGAGGGCGGCGATGGGGCGGGCCGCCAGGCCCAGGGTGTCGGTGGCGCGCAGCGCAGTTTCGGCGCGGGCGTGGGCTTCGGGCGCGTGGCGCGGGCCCAGAGGCAGGCCGGCGAGCGTGCCTTGCAGCACCACGTCGCGCACGCTCAAGGGGAAGTCGCGCTGGAACTGCGCGAACTGCGGCACGTAGCCCACCCGGGGCCGCGCGGCTGCGGGCGTGGTGCCCAGCACCTGCACGCGCCCGCGCTGCGGCGCGAGCAGGCCCAGCGCGAGCTTGAGCGCGGTGCTCTTGCCGCCGCCGTTGGGGCCCACGAGCGCACACGCGCTGCCAGCCGGCACGGCAAAGCGCACCGCCTGCAACGCGGGCGCTGCGCCGTAGGCGAAATCGACGTCCTCGAAGCGCAGGGCGTCGGGCGGGCTCATACCATGCCGCGCGCGATGGCCGCGGCCGCGCGCCGGGTCTGGCCGATGAAGTCTTCGGCCAGCGGGTCGAGCTCGACCACCTCGCCGCCGATGGCGCGCGCGACCGAATCGGCCGCAGTCCGCGAGAACTGCCGCTGCACGAAGATCACCCGCACGCCGAGCGCGCGCGCCTGCTCGATCAGCGCGGCCAGCGCCTTGGGGCAGGGCTCCTTGCCCTCGACTTCGATGGGAATCATCTCCAGGCCATAGTCGCGCGCCAGATAGCCCCAGGCCGGATGGAACACCATGAAGCGGCGCTGCGTCTTGCCCGCGAGCGTCTGGCGCAGCTCGGCATCGAGCGCATCGAGCTCGGCGGCATAGCGGGCGTAGCCGGCCTCGAAGCGTTCGCGCTGCGCGGGCGCGAGGGAGATCAGCGCATCGCGCACCGTCTGCGCCTGGCGTTTGACCAGCCGCGGGCTGGTCCAGATGTGCGGGTCGCGCGCGCCGCTGCCCGCGGGCTGGCCGTGGGCGTCGCGCACGGGGGCGAGTTCGATGCCTTCGCGCGTGTCCACGATGCGCAGCTTGGGGAACTGTGACTGAAAGCGCGGCACCCAATTCGCCTCGAACGCGGTGCCGATGCGAAAGTACAGTTGCGCGCGCCCCAGCTCCACCAGTTGAGCGGGGGTGGGGTCGCAGGTGGCGGGGCTCTGGCCGGGCCGCACTAGGACCTCGACCTGCGCGGCGTCGCCGGCGATGCGCTCGACGAACTGCTTTTGCGGCAAGATGCTCACCACCACGCGCAGCGGTTCGGCGGCTCGGGCGGGCGTCAACGCCGGCAGCGCGCACGCGGCCAGGGAGCCGAGCAGAAGGCGGCGCGTCGGCAGCGCAGGGGCGGAGGGGGGAGGGTAGGGCATGATCGGTCGGCAGGGGATGTGGGCCGCTGTATTGATAACGAATTATCAATAGAGTCCCCGGAGCCTGGATTGACGGATCTCAAGCGCCCGCGTCCGCTCCCAGCTGCTTCCTGGTCATGATTTGCAGCTTTTTCAGCGGGATCCCAGCGCCAAACAGTCACTCTTTGCTCTTGTTTTTGAACTGACGATGAGCTCTCCGGACGACGAACATTTCATGCGGCAGGCGTTGATCGAGGCCGAACGCGCCGCCGCAGCCGGCGAGGTGCCCGTGGGCGCGGTGGTGGTGCGCGAGGGCGAGGTGATCGGCCGCGGCCACAACCAGCCCGTGCGCACGCACGACCCCAGCGCCCATGCCGAAATGCAGGCGCTGCGCGAGGCCGCTGTGCGCCTGGGCAACTACCGGCTCGACGGCTGCACGCTCTACGTCACGCTCGAGCCCTGCGCCATGTGCGCCGGCGCCATGCTGCATGCGCGGCTTGCGCGCGTGGTCTTCGGCGCGGCCGACCCCAAGACCGGCGCGGCCGGCTCGGTGCTCGACCTGTTTGCCGAGCCCCGCCTCAACCACCACACCCGCTGCACCGGCGGGGTTGCCGCCGAGCCCTGCGGCGCCTTGCTGCAGCGCTTCTTTGCGGGGCGCCGTGCGCAGCAGCGCCAGGCCGCCAGCCCCTTGCGCGACGACGCGCTGCGCACGCCCGCGCAGCGTTTTGCCGACCTGCCCGGCTACCCCTGGGCACCGCAATTCGTCAGCGACCTGCCCGCGCTCGCCGGCCTGCGCCTGCACTACCTCGACGAAGGCCCGGCGGATGCGCCGCTGACCTGGCTGTGCCTGCACGGCAACCCGGGCTGGAGCTACCTCTGGCGGCATTTCATCCCGGTGTTCCTGGCCGCCGGGCACCGCGTGGTCGCGCCCGACCTCATCGGCTTTGGCAAGAGCGACAAGCCCAAGAAAGAGGCCGCCCATCGCTTCGGCTGGCACCGCCAGGTGCTGCTCGAACTCGTCGAGCGGCTGAACCTGCAGCGCGTGGTGCTCACCGTGCAGGACTGGGGCGGCCTGCTCGGCCTGACGCTGCCCATGGAAGCCCCCGCGCGCTACCGCGGCCTGTTCGCCATGAACACGCTGCTGGCCACTGGCGACGCGCCACTGCCCCCGGGCTTTCTGGACTGGCGCGCCTGGTGCGCCGACCACCCGGACTATGCCGTGGGCCGGCTGCTCGGCCGCGCCGTGCCCACCCTCAGCGAAGCCGAGCGCGCCGCCTACGACGCCCCCTTTCCCGACCGCGGCCACCGCGCCGCGCTTCGGGCCTTCCCCCGGCTCGTCCCCGAGAGCGCGGACGACGACGGTGCGGCGATCTCACGCTTTGCGCGCGACTTCTGGCGGCGCTGGCAGGGCTGCAGCCTCATGGCCATCGGGCTTCAGGACCCGGTGCTGGGCGAGGCGGTGATGCAGCGGCTGCGCGCCGACATCCGCGGCTGCCCCGAGCCGCTGCGGCTCGCGCACGCCGGCCACTTCGTGCCCGAAGCGGGCGAGGCGCTCGCGCGCGCCGCGGTGGCACACTTCGCGCCACCCTCTGAATTGCGAGCCCGCTGCCCATGAGCCACATCTACATCTTCTCCCCCTCGGGCGCCGTGCGCGACCAGGCCGCCTTCCGGCGGGGCGTGCGCCGGCTGCAGGCCCTGGGGCACCAGGTCGAGATCGACCCCGGCGCACTGCTGAGCCACCAGCGCTTCGCCGGCGACGACGCCGAGCGCGTCGCGGCCGTGGCGCGCGCAGCCGCCAGCGGCGCGGACGTGGCACTGATGGCACGCGGCGGCTACGGCCTCACCCGCATCCTGCCGGGACTGCCGTGGAAGGCGATGGCCAAGGCCGCCGCGCGCGGCACCCGCTTCGTCGGCCACAGCGACTTCACCGCCTTGCACCTGGGCCTGCTGGCCCAGACCGGCGCCGTGAGCTGGGCCGGCCCGGGCCTGACCGACGACTTCGGCGGCGAGGCCGAGCCCGACGAGATCATGGCCGCCTGCTTCGACGACCTGCTGCTCGGCCAGGGCGAGGGCACGGGCTGGCGCCTGCCGACTGCGCGCGGCGCGGCCGCTGCCGTGGCCGACCCGGCGCTCGAGCGCCTGCGCGCAAGGCCGGTGCTGGGCGCCACGCTGTGGGGCGGCAACCTCTCCATCCTGGTGTCGCTGCTGGGCACGCCGTGGTGGCCCGAGGTGCGCGGCGGCGTGCTGTTCCTGGAGGATGTGAACGAACACCCGTTCCGTATCGAGCGCATGCTCACCCAGCTGCTGCACGCGGGCGTGCTGGCGCGGCAGAAGGCGGTGCTGCTGGGCAGCTTCACCGGCTACCGCCTCACGCCGCACGACCGGGGCTTCACGTTGGCCACGGTGGTGCAGCGGCTGCGCGGGCTGGTCGAGGTGCCGGTGCTCACCGGCCTGCCGTTCGGCCATGTGCCGACCAAGGTGCTGCTGCCCATGGGCGCGAAGGTGGATCTGGCGCTGGAAGGGCGCGACGCCTGGATGGTCTGGGGCCACGCCTGAGGGGGCGCGAAAGGAGCTGTTCAGCCTCGCGTTAAAGCGGCCGGCGGGGCGGCTGGCTGGGGCGAAAGCCCTCGTGCCGGCTCTGGAACAGCAGGTCCAGCCCGTCGAGCGCCAGGCGCGCGTGGCGCTCGCCGTGGGCATGGGCCAGCACGGCCATCAGCTCGCTGCGCAGAAACCACAGCGCCTGCGCGTCGGGCGCCACGGCGATGCGCGTGAGCAAGGCCGCCTGGGCTGGGGGCAGGGGGTCGTCGAGCAGGCGCGACATGGCGCTGCGCAAGGTGTCGAGGTCGGGTTCGCCGGGTTCCTCGGCGCGGCGGCGCGCGGCCGCCTGCAGCCAGCCAAGCAGGCTGGTGGTCAGGCTGGGTTTTCGTGCGCGCATGCGAAAAATCAAAGATGCGAGCAACCCACCATAGCGGCGTCTGGCTTGCGGGGCAATTCGGTTGTTGTGGCCTTGCAACGCGGATGTGGGATTCTGTCGCGACCGAAGGGTTTCAGGCTGTGACAAAGCGCTCGAAGCCTTCATGATCGCAGCGTGTTCTGCGCCCATTCCGCCCGCATTCCGAAGGCGTTCTGCCCTTGACCCTCTCCACCCGCACGCACCCCTCGGCCATCATCGTCTTTGCGGACATCACGCAGAGCACGGCGCTGTACCAGACGCTCGGCAACGACCGCGCGGTGGAGGCCGTCACCCGGGTCACGCAGTTCATGGCCCGGGTGTTCGAGCGGCACGGCGGCCTGGTCGTCAAGACGCTGGGCGACGGCGTGCTGGCGCGCTTCACCCACCCGGACGCGGCGCTGCAGGCGCTGGTGGTGCTGCAGCGCGAACACCAGCTGCGCATGACGCGCTGGCCCACGCAACTGGCGGTGCAGATCCGCGCCGCGGGCGCCTTCGGCGACGTGGTGGAGCAGGGCGGCGATTGCTTCGGCGAGGCGGTGAACCTCGCCGCGCGGCTGTGCGACGTGGCGGCGCCGGGCGAGGTCTGGATCGACGGGGCGCTGGCCACCGTGGCCGTGCCGCCCGAGGGGGCAGGCCTGCGCGAGCTTGGGCCCATGCCCTTGCGCGGCTTTGCCGAGCCGCAGATGGTGGTGCGGGTGGACTGGAGCCCGGCCGACGTCACCTCGCTGCAAACCCTGCCCTCGGGCCTCACGCCGGAGGAGGACGACCTGGCGCGCGCCCGCGCGCTCGCCAGCATCGAACTCGCTTGGATGGACCAGCACCTGCAGTGCCAGGCGGCGGCGCTGCCGGTCGTCGTCGGCCGCGCGCGCGACGCCGACCTGGTCATCCCCGACCTGCGCGTCTCGCGCCAGCACCTGCGGGTGGACTGGGTGGAGCACCATTTCGTGCTCACCGACCTCAGCTCCTACGGCACCTGGGTGCGCATGGGCGGCACCGCCGGCAGCGAGCTGGCCCTGCGGCGCACCGAGTGCGTGCTGTTCGGCCACGGCGAGATTGCACTGGGCGCGCCGTTTTCCGATTTCACCGCCGTCACGGTAAGCTTCGCCGTTCACGATGGCGGCGTGACGCTGCAGCGCCAGCGCTGAAAGCCCCGCCGCCGGTGCGCAGGCGGCGCTGGTTCAGCGTGGCTACAGGCGCCCGCCGCGCGCACCCCAGTCCCCCAACGATCAAGCCGCCGCGGCCCTCCGGGCCCGGCCAGGAGAGCTGCATGAAATGGCTGAAGAGAACGCTGTTGCTGTTGTTGTTCGCGCTGCTGCTCGCCGGCGCGGTGCTGGCCGTGCTGGCGCAGCGATCACTGCCGGTGCTCGATGGCCGCGTGGCGTTCAAGGGCCTGGGTGCGCCGGTGCAGGTCTGGCGTGACGCGGCCGACGTCACCCACATCGAGGCGCAGAGCACGCTCGACGCCTGGCGCGCGCTGGGCTGGGTGCATGCGCAGGAGCGCGGCTGGCAGCTCGAATTCAACCGCCGAGTGATGCACGGCGGACTCTCCGAAGTGCTGGGCGAGGCCACCCTGCCCACCGACAAACTGCTGCGCGCCCTGGGCATCATGCGTGCGGCCAAGGCCCAGTACGCCACGCTGCCGGCCGAGGCGCGCGAGTGCCTGGCCGCCTACGCCGAGGGCATCAACGCCTTCAACGCCCAGGGCAGCGCGCAGCGCCAGCCCGAGTTCCGCATCCTCGGCATCACGCCGGGGGTGTGGACGCCCGAGGACAGCGTGGGTTGGTCGCTGATGATGGCGCTGGACCTCGGCGGCAACTGGGGCAACGAGTTCGCCCGCCTGTCCATTCTGCAAGCCCTGCCCACCGCGCGGCTGTGGGAGCTCATGCCGCCCTACGAGGGCGAGAAACCCGCCACCGCGGTGGACCTGGCCGCGCTGTACCAGCGCCTGGGTGTGTACAAGACGGCGGCAAAGACTCCTGAAAAAGTAGCAAACACTGACCATTCGACGCTGGGCTTCGGGCGGTTTTTCTTCACAACCTGGCGCTGCGGCCCCGTTTGGCGCCGCCGAAGTGCTGGCCCGGTGGTCGGCGGACTTCGTGCGCGACGCCGGCACGCTCGAGGGCAAGGGCAGCAACAACTGGGTCGTCGCCGGCAGCCACAGCAGCACGGGCAAGCCGCTGCTCGCCAACGACCCGCACCTGGGCCTGTCCGCGCCGGCCATCTGGTATTTCGCGCACCTGCGCTCGCCGCAAAGCCAGCGCGCGGATGGCTCGGTCATCCCGGGGGTGGACGCCATCGGCGCGAGCTTTCCCGGCCTGCCGTTCGTCGTCATCGGCCGCACCGCCGGCGTGGCCTGGGGCGTGACCAACACCGGCCCCGACGTGCAGGACCTGTACCTCGAGCAGGTCAACCCCGCCAATCCGCGCCAGTACCGCACCCCCGAGGGCTGGGCCGACTTCACCGAGCGGCGCGAGGTGTTCAAGGTCAAGGGCAAGCCCGACGAGGCACTCACCTTGCGCGAGACGCGCCACGGCCCCGTGCTCAGCGACGCCCAGGCCGCCTACGAAGACCTGATCGACCGCAGCCGCTACGCGGTGGCCCTGCGCTGGAGCGCGCTCGACCCGGACAACCACACCATCGTCGCCGGCATCGAGAGCAACCGCGCGCGCAACGTGCCTGAACTCCTGCAGGCCTTCAGCCACTGGCACTCGCCCATGCAGAACGCCGTGTTCGCCGACACCGAGGGGCGCATCGGCTACAAGGCCATCGGCCGTGCGCCGCTGCGCAAGCCCGACAACGACATCCGCGGCGTCGCGCCCAGCCCCGGCTGGGAGGCCCGCTACGACTGGGCCGGCTGGATCGGCTTCGCCCAGACCCCGCAGGACGACCCCGCGCAGACCGCCGCGCGCGGCTGGATCGCCACCGCCAACCAGCGCATCACGCCCGAGGGCTACCCCTTCTTCATGGGGCAGGACTGGAACGACCCCTACCGCTACAAGCGCATCGCCGAACTGCTGGCCGCGCGCCCCACGCACGATCTGCAAAGCCTGCGCGCCATCCAGGCCGACGTGCACTCGGCCGCCGCGCTCAAGATCTGGCCCTGGCTGCAGCGCGCCGCAGCCGCCTCCAGACACCCGCTGGCCGCGGCCGCGCGCGCGCAGCTCGACGGCTTCGACGGCGTCATGCGCGCCGACCGCGCCGCGCCGGCCATCCACTCCGTGTGGGCCGACGAACTCACCCGCGAACTCATCACCCCGAAGCTCGGCAAGCCGCGCGTCGCGGCGCTGTACGGCAAGCGGCAGTTCCGCACCGGGCTGGAGGGCATGCTCGCCCGCAACGACGCCTTCTGGTGCGGCGCCGCCGGCTGCGACGCCGCAGCCCTCGCCGCCTACGACCGCGCGCTCGATCGCCTGCGCAGCCTGCTCGGTGACGACCCCGCCCGGTGGCAGTGGGGCCGCATCCACGAGGCGCTGAGCGTGCACCGGCCGTTCGGCAACGTGCCCGCGCTGGCGCGCTTCTTCGACGTGCGCGTGCCCACCGCTGGCGACAGCTTCACCGTCAACGTTGGACAGTACTGGCCCAACGACGCCATAACCCCGTTCGCCAACCGCCACGCCGCCTCGCTGCGCATGCTGCACGACCTCTCCGACCTCGAGAACTCGCGCTTCATCTACCAGACCGGCCAAAGCGGCCTCGTCTTCTCCGACCGCTACCGCGACATGCGCGACGAATGGGCCGCCGTGCTGGACCGCCCGCTGCAGCGCAACCCGGCGCAGCGGGCGCACAGTCTGATGCTGGAGCCGTGAGGGAGTGGATGGAGGGTCGTGTCTCCGCTTTGCAGCCGCCAACCTCGTTCTTCTATGAAAAAATGGCATCATCAATCGTCAAGTGGGTAACCGCGATAAAGGTGTGTTCATCTTGCGATTTAACGGCTAGGCAACGCTGATCGGCAACGCGGTTTTTGCAAACAAATTTTTGCCTTCGGCATATACAATTTATTTTGATCCATCAATCTACTAATGCGTGCATAACGTGTCGAGGCGCTGATTCAGCAGATTTTCGATTGCAACACTCTTTTCATGAATTAAGGTGTTTGCGGATATTTTGCTCTTTAAATAAATCGGATCATCGTCGATAGCTGTTTGTTGATGGCGGGTAAGAGGTAAACGAACCAGCATAAATATGTAAGAAATTAGCTTAAAAATGCAGCTCGGTACCCCTGAGTTCAGTGCCACAGTTTCCTTGTTTGCTGCGGTTGTTGCTGCCGCGAGCGCAGCAATCGCTTTGTTTTCGGTGTTCATGACCCGAAAGAATTGGCGCGACTCGAATCGCCCGGTGGTCGTTGCATACATTGACGAAGAATCATTTGGCGACGGGGTGACCATCTTTAATATTTATCTTACGAACACTGGGACGCGTCCAGCGATTGGAGTCCAGCTTTACGCAAAGGACTCCGACATCAAAAAAATCATCTCACCAAAGGCAGAAGCGAAGCGTAGGAAGCAACTCCAAGATATATTCCGAGCGAAAGCCGGGTCGCTGTATTGAAACCGGAAGAGACTTTGCTCTCATCGTTTGGCTTGGCTTCAACCGATCAGGGGCAGCACTGGTTGGAGTACGGCATTGAAATCCCAGTTGTTGTTCGATACGCTGATCCAGAAGGGCGGTCGTACACGACGCGGGTTCCACTTCGAGCCAGGCCGCGAGCGGGTTTTGGGGGTGGCATTTGGCAAACTCGGAAATAGTCCGGCATTTGAGTAGTGGTGAAGTCTTCCCGGCGAGGCCGGCCAGGCCTTATTGGTTTCCCGCCCGGAGTCGGCGGTGATCTCGCACCCACAATTCCCTGACGCCAGCACACCAACCCGGCCCCGCTTACACTGCGCGGTTGCCCTTCGCCGCCCGCGCCATGAACGCCTACGCTGACGTTTCCTTCTTCCCGCGCGCTGCCAAACCGCTCACCAGCTACCGCAAGTACTGGGCTGCGCGGTTCGGCACCGCGCCTTTCCTGCCCATGAGCCGGGAGGAGATGGAGCGCCTGGGCTGGGACTCGTGCGACGTGATCCTGGTGACGGGCGACGCCTATGTGGACCACCCGAGCTTCGGCATGGCCGTGATCGGCCGCGTGCTCGAGGCGCAGGGCTTTCGCGTGGGCATCATCGCCCAGCCTGACTGGCACAGCGCCGAGCCTTTCAAGGCGCTGGGCAGGCCCAACCTGTTCTGGGGCGTGACGGCGGGCAACATGGATTCGATGATCAACCGCTACACGGCCGATCGGAAAATCCGCAGCGACGACGCCTACACCCCCGGCGACGTGGGCGGCAGGCGGCCCGACCGCGCGGCCATCGTCTACAGCCAGCGCTGCCGCGAGGCCTACCCCGACGTGCCCATCGTGCTCGGCGGCATCGAGGGCAGCCTGCGCCGCATTGCGCACTACGACTACTGGAGCGACAAGGTCCGCCGCTCCATCGTGGTGGACAGCAAGTGCGACATCCTGCTCTACGGCAATGCCGAACGCGCCCTGGTGGAGGTGGCGCACCGCATCGCCGCGCGCGTGCCGGTGCATGAAATCACCGACGTGCGCGGCACCGCCTTCGTGCGCCGCAGCAGCCCAGAGGGCTGGTTCGAGATCGACTCCACCGAGGTCGACACCCCCGGCCCGGTCGACGCCCACCTCAACCCCTACCAGACCACCGCCGAGCAGGCCGCCTCCCGCGGGCAGTCCTGCGACCGGGATGATTCAAAAACAATAGCGCAACCCGACCAGACGGCGCTGGGCTACGGCGGAAAACTACCTGAAGTGCCGCCCCAGCCGCTGCATTTCGTCGCGCCGCTCGCGCCCTCGGGCCGTGCGCGCATTCCGCGCGAGCGAACCGTCATCCGCCTGCCGAGCTTCGAGCAGGTCAAGGCCGACCCCGTGCTCTACGCCCACGCCAACCGCGTGCTGCACCTCGAAACCAACCCCGGCAACGCCCGTGCGCTGGTGCAGGCGCACGGCGAGGGCGCCACCGCCCGCGACGTGTGGATCAACCCGCCGCCGATTCCGCTCACCACCGCCGAGATGGACTGGGTGTTCGGCCTGCCGTATGCGCGCAGCCCGCACCCCGCGTATGCCGACGAGCACGGCCGCCACGACGGCCGCACCAAGATTCCCGCGTGGGAGATGATCCGCTTCTCGGTCAACATCATGCGCGGCTGCTTCGGCGGCTGCACCTTCTGCTCCATCACCGAGCACGAAGGCCGCATCATCCAGAGCCGCAGCGAAGACTCGGTCATCGAAGAGATTGAGGCCATCCGCGACAAGGTGCAGGGCTACACCGGCACCATCTCCGACCTCGGCGGCCCCACCGCCAACATGTACCGCCTGGGCTGCAGGAGCCCCGAGATCGAAGCCGCCTGCCGCAAGCCCAGCTGCGTGTTCCCCGGCATCTGCCAGAACCTCACCACCGACCACAGCGCGCTCATCCGCCTCTACCGCCGCGCCCGCGCCCTGAAGGGCGTGAAGAAGATCCTCATCGGCTCGGGCCTGCGCTACGACCTCGCCGTGCAAAGCCCCGAGTACGTCAAGGAACTCGTCACCCACCACGTCGGCGGCTACCTCAAGATCGCACCCGAGCACACCGAAGCCGCGCCGCTGTCGAAGATGATGAAGCCCGGCATCGGCACCTACGACCGCTTCAAGGCGATGTTCGAGAAAGCCAGCGCCGAGGCTGGCAAGAAGCAGTACCTGATCCCGTACTTCATCGCCGCCCACCCCGGCACCCGCGACGAGGACATGATGAACCTCGCGCTCTGGCTCAAGAAGAACGGTTTCCGCGCCGATCAGGTGCAGACCTTCTACCCCAGCCCCATGGCCACCGCCACCGCCATGTACCACACCGGGCGCAACACCTTGCGCAAGATCCACCGCGAAGTCGAACAGCCCGACGAGGCGGTGGACGTGGTGCGCGGCGAGCGCCGCCGCCGCCTGCACAAGGCCTTTCTGCGCTACCACGACCCGGCCAACTGGCCGCTGCTGCGCGAAGCCCTCAAGGCCATGGGCCGCGCCGACCTCATCGGCAACGGCAC